>Ga0181574_10002879_pt1 | contig 15471 bp, 7 predicted proteins | sample 101ome_24_FD_145600 | JGI IMG/M metagenome (GOLD analysis project Ga0181574, IMG submission 145600) | Coastal salt marsh microbial communities from the Groves Creek Marsh, Skidaway Island, Georgia - 101410AT metaG (spades assembly) | ecosystem: Environmental > Aquatic > Marine > Intertidal zone... | reverse complement strand
CCTTTCTCCGGGAGAGGCCGCCGGATTGGCGTGCGGACACGGGGCGAGGGTGGCCGGAAGACGCCCCGGTGCGACGACGGGTATGGCTAACAGGCGAAAGTTCCGTCGCCGGCTCGTTGGGGGGGGTGGGAGGGGGCGGGACTCGCCGTTTGCCGGCGGCAGCAGCCGTCGTGTGGTGGAGGCGGCTCTGCACTGGTCCTCGCACCGCGGGGGGATGATCGAGATTCACCATTGCGGTGGGGCGGGCGGCAGCGCGTTTGGGGGTGGCGGAGCTCCCGCCACGCTTGAGGACGGACACGGGCCCATGTGCCGCAGCAGCGGCAGTGGGGCGGGCGCGGTCATTGTCGATGCGGGATGAGGCGATGTGACCTCCGCGGCGACGCTGCCCGGACGACAGTGCTGGGGCGAGGGCGTAGGCGGGGGCAGCGGCGGCGGCTGGGAGCCGTGCCGAAGTCGGCTCGTCTTTTGGCCCCCATGGCGCCGGCGCACCCGCCTCGGCCTCGGCCTCAGTCTCGGCCGTCCACGACAGCCGAATCCCCACAGCCACGGCCGGGGCGCACGCCCTGGCGCCGAGGTCTGCTTCCTCTCGGCCCTCTCGGGTCGGCCAAGTGGGCGACTCCGCCCGGCTCTGGAACGGGCTAGCCCCCTCCCTTGCCCCCGCCCCCGGAGGGTCCCGCCACCGACTGCTTTTCGACTGCCGTACCGACAGTATACCCGACCGGGCCGAGGGCGCCCTGCTGCGGGTCGACATCTGGCGGGCCATGTCCTCCTGGTCCTCCTCGACCAAGATGGGTAGGGATACGACTGGGTGGTGGAAGGCGAGGGTCGGGTCGGCGGCGCCGCGGCGGGGGCAGCGGCAGCGGGCCCGGCGTCATGGCGGCCGCGGGTGTCACGGCCTCGGTCCCGCTCGCCAAGGTCTCTCTGGCTCATCCGCACACGTCGTCCGGTCGAACCACCTTCGTCGCCACTATCATCGGTGCCACCTTCGGAGAAGGAGGAGCGACCAAGCGCGCCGAGCGCCGAGGCGACCGCGTCAGCCGACAGGTCGTCCGATGCTCCGCCACTGCCGGCCATCCCCGTCACCCTCTTGGCCCGAACGGCCCGAGATGGCGGGTCGCACCTCTTTATGATAACGATTGGAGGAAAAAGGGGCGTTTCTTCATTCTTTTCTCAGCTCCTCGATTGCCTCCGCCCGTTCGGCCTCGGACAGGGACGACCCCCCCACACACCGCGTCACGAGGAGACAGGCGCGCAGCGCCCGCCGTCCCTCGGCCACCCCTCCCAGCGACTCAGGCCCGCCCGGCCCAAGCAGTTCGCTCGTCCCGCCCCCACCCGGAAGGCGCACGGCGCCAGCGGCGACAAGAATCGCAAATCGGGCAAATGCGCGGGCGCGTGCGCCCTCGGGGCTCGCCGCATCGTCGGCCGCCTCGACCGACCCCGGGGCCCTCCGCCCCGCCCGCTGCAGCCACGCCGCGGCGTCCTCGAGATCCGCCGCGCCATACCGCAGAAAGAGCGCCAGACTGACAGCAGGTGGGGCGAGCGAAGGGGTCGTCGACGTCGGCAGCATCAGCGCCCTGTCGGGGTGCGTCGGCGGCAGGACCAGGGATGCCGCCAGTTCCGCAACCCGCGCCCCGGCAGCGTCCCCCGCGCAGGCCGGAGCCGCTTCGAAGTCTCCACTGCGCCGCAGCGCGTCGAGCGTCGCCCAGAGAACTCCACGCGCAGCGCGACAGGCCCCCGACGCCTCCCCGCTGGGCCCGCCACGGGGGCCGTCCCCACCCGAGCCCCGCTCGAGCGCCCCACGCCCACCCCCCCGGGCAACGCCCCGGCCCCCACGGCCCCCGGGGGCGCCCCCGGCGTCGTCCCCAGCAGCGACGCGGCGGACCACCGCCTCGTAAAACGGGTTGAGCGGGCGGAGGGGGCGGACGCGGCCAAAGCACGCCCCAGAGGGGACGCCGCAGCCGCAGCATGCAGAGCCGGGCCGGGGGGCAGCCTTAGTGAGGCCGCCGCCGCCACTGTCGTTATCATCGCCGACGGAGCGAGTTTCCGCCCCCCCCTCCGCGGCCGCCAGACGGAAACACGCGTCGGCGGAGAGACGGGCGGCCTCGCGAGGCGGAAGCCGCAAGGCGGCAAGGGCACGGCGGGCATCGGCCGGGCCACGGGCGCCGCTGACGATGGCGCCGACGGCGCGGCGCGGCGCGCCAGGGGCACAGCCGAGACGACCGCACAGGGCGAGGAGAGCTGGGGAGAGGGGAGCTCTCGACGAGTCTCCAGGAAGACCGCTGGCCGGGTCCGCGGCCGGGGGTGGGGGCATGGCAAGGGACACCGCGCCAGCAGGGGCAGCCGCCCCGCCCCCCCAGCCGTCGTCTTCCCCGTCCGAGTCGAGTCGCACTGCTTGCGGGGGTGGCATAACGGCCGCGCTCGGCCGCCGCGCATTCGCCATGCCATCGGTGCCATCTGTGCCGCGCGTCCGAGGCCACCCGACCGCGTCACCGGGCCAGCCATCGTCGGCGTCGGCTGGCCCGCCCCCTGCCCCGCCCCCGGCCTCTGACCCCACCCCAGCCCCACGCCCCCCCCACACGTCGTCCAGCCAGCGGTCGCGCTCCCGCTCCCTCACGTCCACCGCATCCGAGGCCGGGCCGCTTGAACCGCGGCCCTTGTCGGCCGCCCTCCGCCCCGCCTTGCGCGTCACCCGCGCCGCAGCCACATCTAGCGACGCACCCCCCCGCCGACCCCGGGCCCGTCGAGCCTCGCGCCCCGCCCGATCCCAGGCCGCGAGAGCATCAGGGTCATCGTTGTCATTCTTCTCGTCGTCGGAACCGCCGTCGCCGGTTGCAACGGGGAGAGCTCCGGCGACATCTACTCCATTCTTGGCGTCCAGCGCCGCCCGCAGAAGAAGACCGCCGCGGGTTGACAGTCTGCCTGCCCCAGCTCCCTCCCCCGCCGCCCCAGCACTGTCGCCGCCCCCCAGTCCAGCCCCGCCTCCAAGCCCCCTCCCCACCCCCTCGGCAGCCGAGACCACGGCCCAACGGAGTCCCGCGGGGTCCCGACGCCGGAGCAGCGGTCCCCCTGCGCGCAGGAGAGCGAGGAGGGCCGCAGCGCGGCCATCGCCCTCTCCTGCAGCGCCGCCGTCCCGGCCCGTCAGAGGGGCGGCCGTGTTGGTGAGGGCGGCAGTCGCGGCACCACTACCGTCGCTGCCGTCGTCGTCGTCGGGCCGCGGCATCGCAGCTAGGGCGGCTGCCAGACCGGCGAGGCGACGTGGAGCCAGGGCGCGGGCACGGGTCAGCTCTGCCGCTAGCAGGGCAAGGTTGGCCAGGCCCCGCTCTCCACGCTCGCCAGGCGACAGGCCGGCAGCGCCATCAAGCAGAGGGTCGAAACCGGTGTCGACGTCGTTGCGGCCACCGTCTCCGTCGCTGCCACTCCCCTTGCCCCGCCGGCACAGCTTCAGACACCGGGCGACAGCAGCGTCAATCGCGCGGGCGAGTCGTGCGGGGACCGAGCCGGCCCGGTGGCTGCCAGATAGTCCACGCGACCGCGCCGCCGCCACGGACAACGCCGCGGCCACGGATGCGGCCCACCCCGCCGCCGCTCGCGGGCCGCGCTCGGCTGTCGAGACAGCGCCGTTGACAGCCGCCGAGGCTGCCGCCTCGGCGACGTCGCCACGTGGGTTGGCGTCGTTGTCATCATCGCCACTGCCGCCCATTGCCATCAGGGCTCCCAGCCGCTCTCCCACGGCGGGAGCATTGGCCTCGCCCAGTCGATTCAGCAGACCTGTGATCTCGCGACGGACCGAGACGATCATGGCCGAGGCAGCGCCCCCCTTGCTCACCATAGCTGCAGCGGCCCCGCGGCAGCCGGAGCGGCCTGCCTCGGCCGCCGCCGCCGCCGCCGCTCGTTGGGCGGGCGGGAGGTAGCGCTCAATACATTTGCTGGGACCCCGGGTGGGGGATGCTGGGGTGGAGGGGGAATCGGACGGGCCGTCGCTGTCGTCGTCCGAGTCCGACCCGAATCCGGCAGAGGCGTCATTGTCTGAGGTAGATCCTGACGGCGCCAACGACCCACCATCCTCCCTGCCGTTGCCACCGCCGTCGTCATCCAAGGCATCAAAGCCACCGTCGAGCCGGCCACTGTCGGCGCGGCCACCGTCGGAGCTGTCAGCGCCGTCGACACTGTCATCGTCGTCGTCAGAATCCCCCGCATCCGATCCCATCCCGAGGTCCTGCCAAGCTCCACTGTCCACCTCAGCCGCCCCGCCACCGCCTCCGCGGCCTCTGCAGCCGCGGCCTCCGCCACCGACGTTGCCGTATTTGTCGGTGTCCTCGATGTTCTCGTCATCGCCGCTGTCGTCATCATCCCCCTCCCCACGCCTGGGCGCGGCCCGCCTCCTGGCGGCTTCGCTGACTCGCGTGCCTCCTCTCCGTCGCCCCCCCAGGAGCACCTCTAGCCTCCGCTGCTCCGCCACCTCCGCCTCGAGGCCTGAACGCGCGAGGGCGCGAGGATCGGAGGGATGGAGACGGTGGGGGGCAGCGACAGTGGCCGAGGGGCGGCAGCAGTCACGTCCCCCTCCCCCGTGCACCGTTGCACAGGCATTGTCGTCGCCACGACCGCGTTTGGGTGGCCCGCCGGGGGCCGAGACGTTGCCGTCGACGACGCGGGGGCGCTTACCCGTGTTGAGGCGCCCAACGCCGTCTTCGCCGTCCCTGCGCCCAGCAGCCCCGCAGCCCAGCGGCGCAGACGGCAGCGACCCCCGTCCCCCGCCCTTGCCCCCGCGGCGCGCCTCCTTTCGCGCCTGCTTCCGACTCAGCACTCCGCGCACGGCGGCTCGTCCCGCCATCGCGAGCTCGGAGTGATCTCCGCCACCGCCGCCCTGCGAGAGAGGAGGGCGCGGAGTTCAGGATGTCGGAGCGGCGCGGGTCAGCATGGCGACCGCCCACATCGGGGGCCCTGGCTGTGGCCGGGCCATCGGTCGGTCGCCGACGACGGGGACTCGAGCTGGAGCAGCTTGGCAGGCTCACACAGCTAACCGCTCACATCTTCCGTCACATCCTCGTGAGCGCTGGCGGAGCCGAGCCGCGGACCGCGCCAACGGCCTTGGCCGCCACCGCCACGACCGCCGCCGCGGCCCCTGCTGCCTCTGTCGTGCACCGTGACGACTCAGGCCACAACGTAGTAAGATACACGAGATTTTTCGACTGGTTGACAAGGTAGGAGAGGGAAAGGTTCCGTTTTAAACCTCTCACGCGCCCCCGCGCTGCACTCCCCCCGCGCCTCACTCCCCAACGGCGATGGCGAGCTCCCGCCGCAGCCCCTCGAGGTCGGTCGCGATCCCCCGGAATGCGAGCCGCTCGACCGTCACTTCGGCCCCTCTCCGCACCCGCACCTCGCACCCCCCCGCGTCCACCGAAACCACCTGACAATCGTCCACCGTCGGCCGCCGCTCTGTCGCCGTCCGCGGCTCGTCCCCCGCGGGCCCTGCCGCCCCCGCCTCCCCCTCCCCGCCGCCCCCGGGCCCCGCCGCCGTCCGCACCCGGCCCGCGCCCATGCCCGCCGCCAGCGCCGCCCCGAACTCGGCGTTTAGCGCCGCGAGCGTCTGCGGAAGCCTGCTCGCCACTACCGCGTCCGGCCTTCCTGCGGCGAAATCGCGGGGGGGTACCCACCGCACGGTGCCGAAGCCACCCGTGAAGAGGACGTCGCGGACCTCGTGCATGCGATAGAAGCGATACCCCCCCGACACCCACATGTCGGCGCGGTCGAACTGGCCCTCGGCGCGCTCGCCGCCCCTTGCCCCATCCCCGTCGGCACCGGACTTGCCCGCGCCCGGCACCCCCTCGCTAGCCTCCTGGCTGCCGGCGGCGCGTTGGGCTGCCGCACCACCACGACTCCCGGCACCGCCGCGCGCGGCGGCCTCGGCAGCGTCACGGCTTCGGAGTGCGAAGATCCCAGCCGCCCCGCGCGCCTCGGCAGACCCTGCGGCGAGTTCGAACACGTCGCCATACAGAGCGACGCTGGCCCTCACCCCCAGGCCCTGCCATCCCGGAGCGCCCACGGAAACGCAGCATCGGGGGTCCGCGGCGAGGTTCCCCGCGTGCAACGAGAGGGGGGAGAGGCAGAGAAGGGGGTGGCCAGCGCCGTCGACAGCAAAGTCGATGAGACTGCTGTGGGGGTAGCCACCGCGCCTGCCATGCATGTCCCCGAGAACGCTGCTAAGCATTGCGACCTCGGCCTGAGAACGATGAAATGGACCGGACGACGGGTGGGGTGGTGGAGGCAAGACGACTGATGGGCGAGGCAGAGCGCGGGAACGGCTGAGCATGGCGGCAGTAGGCGGCAGCGAAGCCAGGCTGGCGTTTTCGGCTCGCCTGCTCCACGAGGTTACGCGCAGCCGTGACGAGCGGCGGAAGCGCCGCGCGCTGGGCGTTGGAGACGGCGCCAGTGACGGGCGGCGAGGGCAGGCCGACGGCCGCAGGGCGTGGGCCGGCGCTGCCGGCCGCGCCCGCGCTTGAGGACGCCGCCACGGTGGCTTTGCGCTTAAGTTTTTTAGAAGACGACGGGTTCACACAACAAAACAAATCGCGGGATGCGGTGGGGGCTCCAGCGTGGTCGTGCATGGGCGACGCGAGGACCGCAGCTGGGCGCGCCACGGCCGCCGCGCCAAGGGCGGTCATGGGCACCCGGTGGCAGACGCGAGCGGACGGAGCCGCCACCGCGGAGCGAAATGACATGGTGTGAGGAGCTTCGACGGCGAGCTGGCTCGAGGGTCGACGGGGGGAGTCACTCATTCTCCGGCCTCGACAAGGCCATCTTCCTGTGTTCGCAGTCGCCGCCACAGGACAACAAACGAATTCAACCCGATCTGAGCACCTCGTCCCAGTCCACGCCCACGATGTTGAACGGCTTGGGCGCCGTGGCACACTCGCATCTGCCGTCCGCAAGTGTAGGCGAGGGTGTCCACGGCGGGGAGCGAATGGGGGGCGGAAGACCACATCAGCAACGCAGACGAACTCTGCTTACTCCTCTGGGCGTCCACACGCACTCCGCTGCGTTGGCGCGCACTGTGCGTCAAGCACTCTTAGCCCATGGTCTAGCACTCGTCCTCACTCGCCCCGCCGCCGTTGCCGTTGCCGTTGCCAGTGGCACCGTTGCCCTGCTTGTTCTGCACTACCTTCTGGTTCTGGAACATCTCGGCTAGCATCTCCGGGCTCGTCGAGTCCTCAGGTCTCTTGTCCGGGCGGAAGCGCACCAAACGCGGGAAACGCACCGAGATGCCACGCCCACGGTCGTCGGGCACGATGCCGCGTGCTGCGCGGTGGGACAACGATAGCGTCAGGTCGGCGCACTTGATCTCGAGGACAATCTTGGGGTCGATCCAGACGTCGGGCTCGAGGCGCTTGTCTGGCGCCGTGTCATAGTCCTTGCGCCGCGTGGGAGGAGCGCGCCATGCATCAGGGACACCGCTGTCGCCGTCGCCCTCGCCACCGTCGCCCTCGATCCACACTGACCCTTCAGCGCCGTTGACCCCAGCAACACCGCCGCGGATGTAGGGCCGAAGGTCCCGCGAGATCTCCTCCAGTGCCGCCTCGGAGAAGCCTGTGCCCACTTTGCCAAGGCACTGGTAGCTCTCCGAGTCCCGGTCGTACAGCGCCAGCATGAAAGACCCCAGGACGCCCGTGCGCTTGCCCTTGCCCAGCCACGCGCCGATGACGACCGCGTCGATCGTGTCGCCCACCCCATCCATGTAGTCTTTCTTCAGCTTGAGCCAGTGTTGGCTGCGCTTGCTCGGCTCGTACCCATCTGCGAGGGTCTTGACAATAAGGCCCTCGGTGCCCATGGCGACGGCGTCATCCAAAAAAGTGTTGAGCTCCTCAACATCGTCGCTAGTTCGAGTCTCGCAGAAGCGAAGTATAGTGGTGACGCCGCCGGGCCGCACCATGGGGGCGGGGTCCTCGACCTGCACGATGGCAGCGCGGAGGGCGGCGCGGCGTGCCCAGAGGGGACGGCGCAGTAGGGGGACGTCGGGGTCGCCGAGAGCCGGCTGGTCAGCGTCAGCCTCAGGTCGCTCCTCAAGCTGGCCCAAACCGGGCTGCTCAGGCGCGTTGGTCGGCTCCTTCCCATCGGCCCATCGCGCATGGAGGCAGTCAAAAGCAAAGAGGGCAACAGGGATCTGCCGGTCGACCTCGACGGCCTGGCGCTGCCCGCCGCCCCCTTGCGCACCGCCCGTGCGGTCGACCTTACCCCGCCCGCGCCGCGAGAGCTCCTGAAACGGCAGAACCCGGCCCCGGCCGTCGTCCCCCGCGGTCGCATCCCATGCGCAGCACTCGCAGTCGAGCACCACCTCGATTACCCCGGGCCCCAAGGCCGGTGCGGGCCCCACAACAGACCCGTCGGCGTCGATGATGGGACGAAATAGCGCACCGACCTCGGGGTACCGCGCCGTGACGTCCTCGGAGTTGCGAGAAAATACCTTCACAGCCACGCCGCCGGGCGAAGCAGCATCAGGATAGGCATGGACTTGGGCCCGCTCTCCATCATACTTGTACTCACACGTGAAGGGCACATCGCCGAACTTATCGAGGACCTCTTGGACTCCCGTAGTAGCCTTGGCGAGCATGGGCTGGACAGGGACGCCGGGGACAAAGTAGATGCCGACGGGCGACGGCGCACTCAGGGCACCGGGGCCCCAGGCGCGGGCCGGTGCGTCGTCGAGGGGAGGGACAAGCGGGGGGACGATGGAGTCGAACGACGGGCAGTCGCCGTAGGCCCTCTTGACCTCCGCCTCCGCCAGCATGAGAAGGCGGGCGAGACGGTTGGGGCCGGTGCCCTTCTTTTCGTCGCGCAGCGCGGCCAGGAGCGAGTAATCGACCTCGCGCCCGCCAGCGACGGGCCGCGACGGGCCGCCCGGATCACCCCGCTCGAGCCACCCGCCGAGGGCCGCCAGGGCCTGCACGTCCCCCTCCTCGGCCCCTCCCCCAGCGCCCGAGGCGCCCCACCCGCGGGGCACGCCCACCGCGGTAAGCGCGTCGGCCGGCGTCCGCGCCAGCCGCTCGAGCGCGGCCGCGTGCGCCAGCGATGTGAGGATTGTCGAGTTGGCAATGCCGATACGGAGCTTGCCGCGTAGCCCCCTGACCAGGTAGCCCGTTTCCGTGCCCTGTGCGGCCCGCAGCAACTTGGAGACCTGACCGACCTTCCTCTCCACGCTCCCGGACCCCCCGATGCGCGTCTCGTGCGACAGGCGTCGGTATGCGGCGAGGACCGACAGGATCGTGTGGGGCTCCGCCCTGGCCTGGCCGAACATCGCCCCTACACCGCGCTGCCCCCGCTTCTTCTGCACCATCCACGCGCCGAGGTCTCCGTATTCGGCAGCACCTTCCCGCACCGCCTTTTCGTTGGTTCCCAGGACCCCAGCGCACGCCTTCTGCAGGAGCGCATCCCCGACGCCTGTCTCGGCGCCCTCATGGGCCGGCGCGATGCGACCCGAAGTAAGGTAGAGGGCCGCGAGGAGCTCTGCGCCGGGGGCTTCCTCCCACCCGGGGGCGGCGCCGACGGCGTTGGCGACGACGCCCGAGCCCACCCCACCACCGCCTCCACGGTTGGGAGCGTCGGCCTCGGCGTCGCCACGCGGACCGTGTCGCAGCAGGGCCCAAAAGAGGCGGCCCATGGATCCCGTTGCCAGCAGACGTCCCGACTCGGTCGCGCAATCCTCCAGCGTATCCGACAGCAGGCCGTAGGGCGCCGCCGCGCGGACGAGAGCGTCGCCCGCGGCGTCACCGCGGCGCCACCACGTCCAACGTGCCGCTGCCTCGCGCCGCGCTGTCCGCTCCTGCGGCGTTTCGTCCTCGTCGCCCTCCGCAAGGTCAGCGGGGGGGGAGTCGATGTCGCGCTCCAGGTAGGACAGAGCGAGCGTCGCGGCCCCATCGAGCTTGGTGGACACTCCACCGGACCCCTTGTTGCTGCCCCTGCGCTTCGTCGGGGTAGCGGCCGGCGACGCGGCCCCGCCCTTCTCGCCCTGTTTGGCGGCGGCGCCCTTCTTGCCGCCTCCCCCCTTCGCTTTTACAAAAGAGTCGTTCATGAAAGCCTTGTCAAGCTCGGAATCGGAGTCGGGGTCGGACGACGCGTCGACGGGCGCGCGAACGCGCCGCCCGACGGGCTCAGAGTCGCTCTCAGAATCGCTGCTCTCCACGAGGCGGCGGCGGCGGGCGGGTGGGCGCTCGACGTGCTTGGCCTCCGGCACAGCTGTCACGGCGGGGGCGTCGCCGTCGTCGGAGGCACAGCGATCGTCGTCTGGAGCGCCGCCGTCGTCGGGGCCGCTCGCGGCAGCCGCGCGGGGGTCAGGGGATCCCGCGCCGCGCGCGGGCCCGACGCCGGGGCCAGCCCCAGGGCTCTTTGGTGGGGCGCCGGCCGCCGCTGGCGCCTCTTCGGCTGGGACTTCGCCCCCGTCGCGAGGCCGCTTGACGCCGGCGATGTTGTCCGGATGCACGGCGGGCTTCATCTCGGCGTCGACGGGGGGCCTGGCAGGGGTGCCGCTCCCTCCGCCTCCTCCGCTGGGGTAGGAGGTGATCTTGCGCTGCGCCCCAGGACCCTTCCCCGCCGCCTTGCGCGCCCCAGCCGTAAGGGCCGCGAAGGCGTCGCGGGGCGGCATCGCGCGGTTCGAGCCGCGTCCCGGGGGGAGCGGGGGCTTGGCCGTGCCCGCGGGGGCCCGGAGGGTCGAGAGGGTGCGGGCGACGAGGGGGCTCGGGCCCAGGCGTTCGGGGGGCGTGGCGCAGAGGCGGGCGGAGGGAAGCGGAGAGCGGGGAGGGCCGGGAGAAGCCGGAGTGCAGCGGACTGACGAAAACAGCCGACCGGGTGCCGCTACCATACGGGGAAGAGGCTGCGAATCAAGAGGGACGGTGGAGAGGGGGTCGGCTTGGCGTCTTCAGTCCGCCTCACTGAGACGCCCCGCGATGAAGGGTTGGGTTTTGTGGGGGTCACTCTCCGAGAATCGCAACCAAAACGACTCAAAGGATGCGACGAGGCCGCTCTCATCTCTCTGAGGAGTCCAGCGAGCCTCCCAGGCTCAGCGCTCTCGCCGCGGTGAACCGGTTCCGCGGATTTTCTCGCCTGACTGGCCTCGGAGCTGACGACGGATAGGAAAGCCCGAGTGATGGCTCGCCGCGCCATTCACCGAGGTGCCATCGCGGGGCGGAGGGGGCAATATCCGAGCAAGAACGTTCTTCGCGTCTCAGCCGCCCGCCCTCAAGTCCGACAGAAGAGCCTAAGGACCGTTTCGTGCGGTATCTCGCGTCACTATTGACAGGGTAACGCGTGAGAGCGTGGGTTAATTTCAATTAGAGGTCGCGTGCCCCCGCCAGGTCCGAGGAAGCGGCTGGCGCGGCGCTCCGGCGGCTCTACCTGTTCGTGTGGTAAAATATGGCGGACTGGGACACGCATAAGGAGAACTTTCAGCCGCTGAGACGCGGCAGGGACGCAACGAGCCTGAATGCGAGTAGCAGATGCCGGGAGGAAGCGCTGCATTTCGTATTTGCGCCGAGCCCTGGCCGCCCCTCCCCCTTTTCTCCGCGATGTCCTCTCGCTCATTGATGCCCCTCTCGACCCGCCTCCTCGACTTGGTTATCTTCTCGGCCCGCAGCACGCCCCCGCCGCCCTCGGAAAGCCACCCCCGACGGACCCCGCCGCCCTCGCTCGCGCCGCCCGCGGCGCCCGCCTCCTCGCCGCCGTTCGCGCCCCCCCTAGTCCCCCCCCCCCGGGTCCGACCCCCTCGGCGCCGCCTGGCTCCCCTATCTCGAGTGGCTCCGCCGGGATGGTCCCGCCGCCGGCAGCGGCACCGCCGCCCTCCTCCCCGCCCTCGACGCCTGCCTGGCCTCCCTCTCCCCCCACGTGGCCGTCGTCCCCCACGGCCCCCTCTCCCCTTCGCCTCCCGCCCCGCCCCTGCACCATCTCCGGGACGATCCTCGCCTGCTGCGCCTGTGGATCCTCTATGCCGACGCCCTGAGCGACCCCACCGACGTCTTTCTGTACCTGTCCGAGACGGGGGTGGGGTCCGGGAGGGCGCTCTGCCACGAGGCGCGGGCCCTGGCTTGGGAGAGGAGAGGGGCCCACGGGGCAGCCGACCGGGCCCTCCGGGGCGGGGCGGAGGCGCTGAGGCGGCGGGCGACCAAGGCCAAGGCCAAGGCGGCGGCGGCGTCGGACGGAGAGGAGAAGGCGGCGGCCGATGCGGCAGCGGCCGAGGCCGAGGCCGAGGCGGCGCGCGCCGACGAGAGGCTGGCCGCGTTCGAGGGGCGGATGCGTGCCCGGGCGGCGCGGGACGCCTCCTCGGGAGCGGGTGGCGGGGTCGCGACGGCGTCCACCGAGGGGGAGGCGCGGGCGGCGCTCGCGGAGCTGACGGAGCGTCGGGCGGCTGAGGGATTCGCGGGGGTGCTCAGGAGGCGCCGCGAGGACGCCGCGGCGGCGGCCGACGCCGCGGCCTCGGCCGCCGCCGCAGCGTCTGCCGCCGTCCCCGGTGCCCCCCCCGCCCTGGCCGTCTGGGAAGACAGCTTCGCCTCTGGGGCGGGGTCGGATGACGAGGGGATCGGGGCGGCGGGCGCGCGGGGGGCTGGCGCGCCGGCTGGGGGGCGGGGGGGGGACGAGAACCGCGCCCCGCGCAGGGGGGCCGGCGCGGGGACGGGGGGAGACACCGACGCCGACGCCCTCGTCGCCCGCGCCACCGCGTCCACCCCGGCGGCCCCGCTCGAGGTTTGGCAGGACGACGACGCCGTCGCCGCTGCCGCCTCCGCACGCTCCGCCGGCGGCGCCCCCCGCGGCCCGGGGTCGGCCCTCTCCCGTGGCGGCACCCTCTCCCATCGTCGTACCCTCCCGGCCGCTGGGGCGGCCCTGGCCCGTCTCGCTGCCCGCGCCCGGGCTGACCCCCTGGGGCGAGTCCTGGGATCTGAGTCGGGCGCCGAAGGCGGTGACGCGATCTCGAACGCCGCCGCGGGCCTCGCTGCCCTGGAACGGTGGCACGCGGCAGTCCATGCGGCCGCCGCCTCGGCCGCCGCCGCCTCGGCCGCCGCGCCTGCCCCCCCCCCCCCCCCCCCCCCCGCGCCCCCCCCCCCCCCCCCCCCCCCGCCGAAGCGGCCGCGCCCACGCCGCCGCTCCCCCCACTGCCCGCGCACGCGCCCCGGAGGCGGCGCCCGGGCCTGCTGCACTCGCTCCTCGCTTGTCCGCGGACGGGACTCGCTTGCCCTCCCGAGGGGGACCGGCTGGCGGCTTGGGAGGCCGCCCACGGCCCCTCGGAGGTGCCGACGGTGACGCCGGCGGCGGCGGGGTCGGACGCTGCGCCCGAGGCGGACGACGCCAACGGTGCCGCGGCGGGTGGAGGCAGCGGGATGTCGATGAGCGTGGCGACGGACGACGGGGTGGGGGCCGGCGGGGGGTCCCCTGGGGGAGGAGACGTGCTGTCGGGGGCCGGGGCGTATGAGGCCGAGGCTGCCGCCGCCGTCGGAGCTGAGCGCGGCGGCGATGGCTCCGCGGCGATGGACGGATCGTCCCTCCTCGCTGCCGGCGCTGGTCCCGACGCTGGTGTGGGTGGAATGTCCGGACTCGACGACTCCTTAGGGCCGGACGCTGGCCCTGCCGCCTGCGCCCCCCAGGCTGTCCCCCCTGACGCCCCCGCGGGCGCCGTCCCCGCTGCAGCTGCTGTCGCCCGGCTTGACCGCGACGGGCGCACCGTCAACACCCGCGCCGCCGCGGCTCTCATGGACTCGCTGTTCTCGGGGGCACTGTCTCCGGTCAATCCCGGAGGGGGCGGAAGCGGCACGTCCGCTGTCGGCGACGGGGCGGCAGCTGGCGCGATGACTGCCGTTGACACGAAAGGGTCTCCCGGGCTCGCCACGATGGCCCCGACGGCGCCCCTGCCCGCGATGGCGGGGCTCGCGCCCCCGACGGCCGAGGCCCCCGCGCTCTCCCTCCTCATCCGGGAAGACACGATGTTTCTTGCCCGCCCTCCGCCGGCCCGCAGCTGCGAGGCGGGCTCGCGCGGCGCCGGAGGCGCCTCGGCTGCGCCAGGCCGGCGGATGCCCCTGGCTGAGCGCTCACCCGAGGCCACTCCCGCCCCCCTTGGAAGCCCGCTCCCCTTGGAGCCGCGCGAGGCGCGGCCGCCTGCCGTCGGACGCGACGAAAATGACGAAAACGGCGCCGCCGCCGCTGCTGTGGCTCGCGGCCCGCACAGCGGCGCTTCCAAGCCGCGTGCCGACGACCCCGACGCGGAGAACCGCGCGCCGCCCCGCGTCCCTCCTCGCGCCGCCGACGGCGAGAGCGAGAACGGCGCGACGGCGCCCGTGAGGCCGCCGCCCGGACGGCGGTGGCCCCGAGAGCCCCTCTCGCCCCTCGCCGACGGTGGCGGCGACCCCTCCCCTGCCCTTGCCCCCTCCCTCCACCAGTCGTGGCGCCCGTCCCCGATCGCGGCGCGCGCCCGCGCCGCGGCGGCCCACCCCCCCACGGCGCCCCTCGGCGTCGCCTCGTCCCTTAGGACGCCTGTCGCTGGCGGTGGCGGCGCTGCGGGGCCATCCGGCGGTGGCGGCGGAGACCCGATCGCTTTTGCTGCCCCCCTCGCCACCCCGACGACCGACGCCCCTCCCGCCCCGGGCGCCGACCTCATCCCGGGCGTCGACGGGCGCTGGACCCCCGGAGTTCCCACGGGGGAGCCTGGCGACAACACAGCTCCGCCTGGCGGGTTCGATTCGGGATGGGCCGCTGCCCCCTCGGCCGCTCCGGCGACCCCGGGCGGGCCAGGGAGCCGCGTCGATCCCGACGGCCGCGTCCTAGTCGACGCGACCGTCGACGCCACCGGCGCCGCGGACGCGTTCCGCGTATGGCGGGCCGAGCGGGTCGATCGCGCAGGCGGAGGGGGCGGTGAGGTGGGGCCGGCTGTGACGCCCCCTCCCGCGGGCCCCGCCGCGACGGCCGTCCGCTCCGCCTCGCGGTCCCCCCCCTCGCCCATCGCACCCATGTGGGAGCGAGGAGCGGCCCTTCCGGCCGCCCAGATCGCTCTTTTGGACGCCCGAGGAGGGGTGGCGGGCGGGGGCGGGGGGGGGGGGGCATCGCCCCCCCTTCCCCCCGTGGTGGACCTCGTCGCCCCCCCCGCTGGCCCCATCGTCGCCGCCGCCGCTCATCGTGCCGTCGCGGGGGGAGTGGGGGAGTTCCCTCTGCCTGCGGGGGCTCTGATCGGGGTCGGTGTGGGGGGCTACGCAGGACCCTCGGTGGCCGTGGTCGAGTCGAGGGGAAGGGAGGGGGGAGGGTCCCGACCCCACCCACTCGTCGAGGCCTCGGCCCTGGACCCCGCCACCGGCGAGCGCGTCGGGGGTGGCTGGCGGGCGGAGTGCGCGTCGGCGGCCGAGGCCGAGTGGGAGCGGCGCTTGGTGCGAAGGCTTGCGGTGGCGCCGACGGCAACGGATGACACAGCCGCCAAGGCTGCGGAAGCGGACGCTGCGCCCGGCTTGGCCG
>Ga0181574_10002877_pt1 | contig 15472 bp, 16 predicted proteins | sample 101ome_24_FD_145600 | JGI IMG/M metagenome (GOLD analysis project Ga0181574, IMG submission 145600) | Coastal salt marsh microbial communities from the Groves Creek Marsh, Skidaway Island, Georgia - 101410AT metaG (spades assembly) | ecosystem: Environmental > Aquatic > Marine > Intertidal zone... | reverse complement strand
AGCTATTTCATTAGGGTTTTCTTCTGCTAACCATTTATCGTTGTCATATTTGAGACCGCCAGTGGTTATAAGGCTAACTGCAAAAAGCCCAATCCAAAAACCCAGTCCCCCAATAATCAGTGCCAGTCGCGGCGTCATTTGAATTCCCCGGCCAAAGCTTATCCAAAAAGAAACTTCCTTAATAAGTTCATACCCTGACAGTTTTTCCCAATATGCACCACACAAATTGATCTAGTTTTTACCTTTACCTTCTTCACTTTCCAGCTCCTCCCGGATGGCTTCTAACTCTAGCCACTCCTCTTCAGCCTTTTTGAGGTTATTCTTGGCTTCCTCAAGTCTTGCAGCTAGTTGGTTGAAACTCTTTGGGTCTTTTGAGTATAGGTCAGGTTGAGTGAGCTGATCTTCTATTTCAGTAATCGCGAGCTCAAAAGACTCCATTTCCTTTGGTAACTTCTCTAGGCGAAACTGATGTTTATAAGATAGCTTCTTTCCAACAGAAGACTTCCTTTTTCCTTGGCCATCAGTTGTTGTTTTACTTATCGATTCCCTATGACCATGGTCTGCTCGGTATCCCTGTCCCTTTTGCTGAGCACGCATATCAGAATACCCACCGGCATATTCAACCCAGCGCCCTTCCCCTTCAGCATTGAATACCACGGTCACGGTGCGGTCGAGAAAATCGCGATCATGGCTCACCAAAATCACTGTGCCATCATAAGCGGCAATCATTTCTTGCAATAAATCCAATGTTTCCAAATCCAAATCATTGGTCGGCTCATCCATCACCAATAAATTGCTCGGCTGGCGCAGACCGCGCGCCAAAAACAGCCTCGCCTGCTCTCCACCCGACAAAACCGTTACCGGGGTGCGCATTTGCGCCGGATGGAACAAAAAGTTTTTCATATAGCCGATAACGTGCATGGTCTCTTCACCGACCGACACCAAATCGCCGGCCCCATCAGTCAGCGCGTCTTTAACATTCCAATCCTTCTTAATGCCCTGGCGTTGCTGGTCGAGAATGAGCGGCGTCAGGTTTTTGCCGAGCCGTATATTGCCGCTATCGGGCCGCAAACTGCCAAGCAATATATTCAGCAAAGTGGTCTTGCCCGCGCCATTTGGCCCGATAAGGCCGATGCGACTGCCGCGTTTAATCTGCGTTGAGAAATTATCAATCAGCTTTTTATCGCCATAGGATTTGGCAATTTTATCGGCCTTGACCACCAGCTTGCCGGAACGGTCACCGGCTTGCAGCACCGAATCCATATCGCCTTGCGGGCCGCGATAATCGTGCCGTGCCTGTCGCAAATTCTGCAATTCACCAAGACGCCGCACATTGCGTTTGCGGCGCGCCGACACGCCATATCTGAGCCAATCTTCTTCGCGCGCAATTTTACGATCGAGCTTGTGCTGCGCTTGTGCTTCGCGCTCCAATTCACCATCGCGCCAATCTTCAAAATGGCTGAAATTTTTGCGCATGAGCTTGGTTTCGCCACGATCAAGCCAGACAGTCTGATTGGCCATATTGCTTAAAAAGCGGCGGTCATGACTGACCAGCACCAGCGCCGAATTGATTTGGCGCAATGCCCCTTCAAGCCATTCAATGGCCGGCAAATCGAGATGATTGGTCGGCTCGTCCAACAGCAGCACTTCGGGCTGACCCGCCATGGCTTTGGCCAAGGCGACGCGGCGCCGCTCACCGCCTGACATGGGGGCAATATCCGCTGCCGCCTCAATATGCAAATCGGCCATCAACTGAAACGCACGCTGACGGTCTTCATTATTCATCAGCCCTTGCAGAATAAATTCTTCAGCTGTCGCGAAGCCGGCAAAATCAGGGTCTTGCGCCAAATATTCAACATGAATACCGGGCTGCACAAAACGCTCGCCACGATCGGCATCGACCAAACCGGCGATAATTTTTAACAAGGTCGATTTGCCCGACCCATTGCGTCCGACCAAGCAAATGCGATCATCGCGCCCGACCGATAAAGATGCGCCGTCCAAAAGCGGGGTGACGCCATGGGTCAGATGAATATCATCAACATATAAAATGGGCGGACTGGCCGACATTTGTGCTTCCTCTAGAACGCAATCTTTATCGCCGAAGCGCATGTGCCCCGCAAGCCATATGAGGCAGTCTAAGGATGCGTTTGAATAAAGTGATGAATGAGCGCGACCAAAGCCTGCGGCACGTCTTCCTGAATAAAATGCCCGGCATTGTCAAAACGGGTGACCGGTGCGTCCGGCCAAATCGCTTTGAAATCGGCAATCGCATTTTCCGGCCAAATGGCACGGTCTTGCATGCCCTCCGCCATCATGGCCGGTTTGGCTTGCAATTTTTCCAAATTGCCGGTTTTCAATCCGTCGACAATAAACGGCACCATGCGGCCATAATGCACATCCAAGGGGAACTCAATGCCGCCAATACATGCAGCACGGTCGGGAAACGGCGTTTGATACGCATCCAGCCAATCGCGGTCGACAGCGGCGCTGTTTTCAAAACCGAGCAATTTCATAATGGATAGAACCGTCGTGCCCAATTCGCCCAAAACGCCGCGCAGCGTGTCGGCTTCCTCATGTTTGGCAATCCACTCAAACCATGGCGTGCGCTCGGTTTTGGGTGTTACCCCGCCATAGCCGGTCAGCGTGTTCATCATGACAATGCGCTTAATCTTATCGGGATGGCGAATGGCATAGGCTGCGCCCATCGGCCCACCCCAATCCTGCAAAACCAGCGTGATGTCATTGAGCGCCAAATCATCAATAAAGGCGGCCAGATTTTCGACATGGCTCTCCAGCGTATAAACCCGGTCTTGCGGCGTTTCGCTTTTGCCGAACCCCATATGGTCAGGCACGACAACCCGATAATGTGCCGACAGGGTCGGTATCATATGGCGATAGAGATAGCCCCAAGTCGGCTCGCCATGCAGACACAAAATCACCTCGCCCTTGCCTTCATCGACATAATGCTGCTTAAAGCCCGCCGCCTCAGAAAAATGCGGCTCGAACGGCCATGTGCCGTTAAAGGTTTCATTTGCCTCAATCATCGCGCGCCCCTAATTACGCAAATCAATGGCCGGATTGCGGTCAAAGAAATTGCGCGGCTTTAAAATAATCTCATCGACTTTAGACGGCATGACCGGCCAGTCTTCCGCCATTGGCACATGATGAAATCCCATCGTTGCCCAAGCAACAATATCCGTATCCTCAATGCTCTCATTATCGGCGATATATTCCGGCAGTCCGAGCCAGGGTGCCGATTGATTGGTCGGCAAACCGGAAGCAAAAATCTCATCGCGCTTAAAGCGCGTGACCCAGAGATTGCGATTCACCCAATAAGCGCGCTTAAAGGCTTCATCCATGGGCGTCACCAAGGGCTTGATATTCGGCATAATGAGCTGATAGCCGGTCGGATAGCCCATGGCATTTTTGGCATTATTGCTGGAGAATAAAAGCGCCGCCGGACGCTCCGCACTCATTGCCGTTTGCGCGGTTTTTTCATCGCTTATGCGTTGTGGACGCACTTGCCAAATACCCTGGCGCGGCGCGTCTTTCGATTGCGGCGTCGCCACCAAGCGCATGCGGGTAAAATCATTGGCCGTGCCGTCAATATCGAAATCAATGCGATAGCTGAAAAAATGATCGTGATTGACGCCGAGGCGGTAAGGCGCGAGCAATGTGCCGGTCTGTGTGTCAGCCGCCGCCGTCGGACTGGCCAATGTTTCCGAAAGCACTGCTTTGGTCGCGTCAATGCCGGTCGAAACCAAGCGAATACGCAAACGGCCGTCTTGTGTGAACACATAATCTTGGAAGTAATCATAATTGCCGATGGTCGCGACCATGCGCACGACCAGTTCCGTGGCGCGCCGCGACTGATGCGTTTCGAGCCCCGGAATGCCGGTCAAAATCGGCTCTTCATGGCGCCAAGCAGGATGCCCCGGATCATGTTCGAAAATGCAAATACGGTCTGCCGCTTCAAACGGCGAGCCATCAGCTAAATGCAGCGTCACATTCAAATAATCGGCATGGCTGGGACAGTCGGCTTTTTGCAATTGCGTCGCCATATTGCCGAAACCAAATTCGCCCATATCGAAATAGGCGCGATAAAACCAATTCGGATCATTATCATGATAGGGCACGAACATTTCCGACATCGCAATTTCATAAGCGACCGGGCGCAGTCCTGCGGCGCTTTGATGCCCGACTTGGTTCAGCACCGTGCCTTGGCGCGCGTCAAAGCGCAGGCGGAATTGCCAGCCCTGCCAGTCAATAAGGCTGCCATGAATAGTGTAATTGACCCCTTGCGGACGGGTGCTGGTAATCGGGCGCAGCGCCGCGCGCGTTTTCATATCACCCGCCGCAAATGTGCCGGTCGGCAAATCATGCGGCGGCGGATTGTCGGCGCGCGTGTCGGTAATCTCGACAATATTGTCTTCGGTTAAATCATAAAGAACGGCCAATCCCTCAATCGGGCGCGCATAAATATTGGTGCTTGGCAGAACCCCCAAAACGCCATCGCCGGCAATGTTGAAACAATCAAGACGCACAATGCGATGATTGATGACTTCCGCCTTATCGGCGAAATAGCGCCCAATGGTGCGCGGCAGACATAAGGCTTGCGATGCGTCAACACCGCGCCTTTCCAAAGCGGCAATCAGCGCTGGTGTTTCCATCAGCCGCATGATGAGGGGCTCCAATTCACCCTGGCCTGAATACATGGGTTGGCCACCGCGCATCGGCGCATCTGACACAATCGCCCGGGCTGTTAAATCCACATGCGCCAGACGCGGCTTGCCATTGGCCAGAAAACTGACTTCGGCATCGCGCTGCGCGCGCGCGCCCTCTTGCCATGCCAAGGCTTGCGCCTTATCGGGTTGGCGCAGGCTTATACGGGCAAACAGCACATCATCGCCATGCGCCTGCTTCAAAAGCATCGCCGCTTGCGCATATTCAGCGCCGCTCAACCCGTCCCAAGGCGATATGATTTCGACCTGTGGCGCAGATTTTTTATCGGAAATGGATTGCTCCAGCGCCCAGCCGAAAACAATGATGAACAGCACGGTCAGCGGCAGTGATAGATTTTTAAAAATGGCCATTATCGTCCCCCCATTTAAGACAATCTAAGCAAGGCCACCAGTTGGGGGCAAGGGGCGATTAGCGAATATCGAGCCCGTCCAAACGGTCTTTGGCGCGCCATGTGGCCAAGCGGTCAAAAAACGCCACCGGCCCTTCGCCATAGGCTTGGTCTTGGCGCCGCCGCGTCAACTGGCCTTCATTATTATAATAGCCCGGCGTGCAGGCTTCTTGAAACGCCTCTGCATCGCGCGCTTTTTCAACAATTTCAGCGACCCAATCGGCCTCCGCCTTGGCCGCCGCTTCAGAACGTTTTTTGCCGCGCTGCTTTAAAGCCGCAACAATATAAGCGACATGACGGCTTTGCTCATCCAGCGCATAGGTGAAATTGGCGCTGAACCCACCTTGCGAAGGGCCGAAAAAAAACGCATTGGGAAAGCCGTGCACATGCAAGCCATGATAGCTGGCCATGCCATCCGCCCATTTATCGGAAATCGCCAAACCGTCCACGCCATTGATTTGATAACCGGCGCGCCGCGCATAATCCGTGCCGACCTCAAAGCCGGTCGCAAAAATAATGCAATCGACATGATAGGCGACATCATCAAACATCACGGCGTTTTCGGTAATGCGCGCAACGCCGCGACCATCCGTATCGACCAGCCGCACATTAGGACGATTAAAACTAGCGAGATAATCATCGTGAAAGCACGGGCGCTTGCAAAACAAACGATAATAGGGTTTCAGCGCCTCTGCTGTTGCCGCGTCTTCCACCACATGATCAACACGGTCGCGAATGCCTTGCATTTTGTGGTAGTCGGCGATTTCCATTTCTTCGGCGACATTCATAAATGCCATCGCCTTATCGGTGAGATATTTTTTCAAGCCTTTTTTATAAAGCTTTGGGGAAGCAAGGCCAGCCAACGCCCACAGCGCCAACCGGGCGCGCGACGGGGCTTTATCGCGTAAACCGCCAACCAATAATTTAAAGGCATCGGTCCAGCCATCAGACACCAAATCATGTTTCACCGGCTTGCCGGCCAATAGGGTTTCAAAATTGCGGCGGCGTTCATCATGCCAGCCCGCATCTTGCCCTTTTAGCCAATCGGCATCCGTGTCGCCATTATTGCGCACTTCCACAGAAGACGGGGTGCGCTGAAAAACATAAAGCTGCGCGGCCGACGCAGCAACATGCGGCACGCATTGAATGGCCGTGGCACCAGTGCCGATAATGGCGACTTTTTTATCGGCCAAGCCGCTCAATCCACCCGCCGATGTGCCGCCAGTATAGCCGTAATCCCAACGGCTGGTATGGAAGGTATGGCCTTTATAATCACCAATGCCGTCAATGGCAGGCAATTTCGGGCGATTGAGCGGGCCATTGGCATGAACCACAAAACGCGCTGCCAGCTCGTCGCCTAATGATGTCGTGACGCTCCAACGGCAATGCTCTTCTTGCCATTCAGTGGCGGTCACTTCGGTTTGGAAAAGTGCCTTACTGGCAAGCTCATATTTCTCAGCAATGGTTCGACAATAAGCCAGCGTCTCACTGGCATTGGTATATTTTTGCTGCGGCACAAAGCCAGTTTCTTCCAAAAGCGGGAAGTAAATATAAGATTCAATATCACATGAAGCGCCTGGATAGCGATTCCAATACCAAGTGCCGCCGAAATCACCGCCTTTTTCAATAATCACAACATCGTCAATACCTTGTTCTAGCAAGCGCACAGCGGCCAGCATGCCACCAAAACCACCACCGATAATCACCACTTCGACATCGCGCTTTTCCGGGCCGCGTTGCACCGCCTCTTCAATATACGGGTCGTCGACAAAATAGGCGAAATCACCGGTCACTTGCTGATATTGCTCATTACCGTCATCGCGCAGACGCTTATCGCGCTCGGCGCGATATTTAGCCCGCACAGTTTTTAAATCAACTTCCAATGCCTTTGCTGAACGCATGGCTCACTCCCAATACCGATTATTCAGTGTCCTCGCTGTCGTCTTCGTCCCAAGCGTCGAACAAAACATCTATTTCATCATCTGACAGAACATAAATGCTGATCTTGCCTTCCAATATAGGGCGTCCTTGCATTTTGCGAAGGCGGCGCAATTCAGGTTCTCTTTGCGCGCGCAAGCCGAAAGTCGGCCTGCCGAACCGGTCGAGTGTGCTTTCATTAAACTGTTCCAGCGTCATGCCGGAAGCGTCTATATCGCCGACCATTTGCGCAGACGCGCCCGAACTTACCAGAAGAGCCGAAGCTATGATGATGCGAAACATATGGGAAAGATGCACCGGAAGGGGGCTGGAATGCAAGCCGCCATCTTAATCTATGAAGTAGCGCCTGACAGAGGGCCTTGAGCCTAAAATAATCACCATTCCTAAAAGCGCGAAAGCCATTATAAAAATGGCATCATTGGGAAAACGGTCGACCAAAAGGAGCTTAATTGTGCCGACCAAAGTAAGACTGGTCATGATGCTGGCAAGAAAATGCCCCGATGAAAACTGCGCCTCAGGAAATGCAACATTGATAAGACCGAAATAGCCACCCAGCAGAAATAGTGATAGACGCAAAACTTCCAACCGATCAGAATCAAAATCACTGCCCATAGATTGATTCCAAGGGAAAAAAAGAATTTTTTCTTCAGCAAATAACGACACCCCGACCACGACCAATGACCAAGAAGCAACAACGAATACTAAAAAAAAATAAAACTTTTTTAATTTACGCATTTTTTTCATTAAATTATGCAAACAAAAATTACAACTTAAAACTATATCTTTAGAAAAGCGGGAAATCCTAAAACGGCATGAAAGTGAGATACAGTTAATGTTGCGGCCCTATTCAACGATAATTCGCCCAAAGACATATTTACCTCCCCTTTGAACCCCGCTTTCGCCAATAGGTTTCCCAACAGCAAGAGGAACATTACCGACATAAATCGGATATTGGCCGGGCCTGATTGGCACGAAACTCACATCTGCAGAACCAATCTCATCACACTCGATTGCGTTAAAACTTAAGCCCTGTAAATGAATTTCAATATCGCCAATTGTTACCAGTCGCAGATGCGCATTATTTAAGAGCTCGGCCATTTCTATACGCCAGCCCCTCAAATCACCTTGCACATCGGGACAGTCGATTGATAAACGATAATAGCGACCAGACAACAGCCGCATTTCCAGTGGTGCCAGCCGCGGCATACCATCAGCACTTGTGCTCACGGTTAATGTTTTTCTTATCGGTGGGAATTTGGCCAAATTACCCAACGACTCAGCTTTTGCGGAAAGCATATAGGGCGAGACCGCAATGCTTAGCATTAAAAACGTCAGGATAAGAAAACGGGTCATATATTTTAGGCCTATAGGGTCGATGTAAATTCTTTCAGCAAAGCAACTTCGTTCTCATCGAAAGCCGAACCGTCCGCTCGCAAGATATCATGATGCCATAAATCGGGCTCTGGCAGAGCGTCTTCAGCCAATAAAAAGTCCTCCGCTTGAACGCGCTCAGACCGCTCCATAATCGTATGCCAGTCAAAATGGGTCTGGCTTTTCCCCGCGACAAGCCCCCAGTTTATGCAGCCAATATTGTGTTTTTTGAAGATAGGCAGAGAAAACTGAAATGTCGTGCCATGCCCACGTGCCATATATTCAGTGCAAATGACCGGCCGATTGAGGGCCACCAGTTCCTCGATAGATTCTTCTAATTGCTCAGCTTCATACATGTGAAATGTCAAAACATCTGAATTTTCTTTATTTATGTCGTGGTGGACACTGCCGATTGCCCCATGGACGCAGGACGTAAGCGGTTGACGCGGCCTGACCTCATGCGCCCAAGCCCAAACGGCGCGGAGCAATGTTTGAGAATCTTCTCCGATACCAAACTGCCCCGGCTCATTATAGATATCCCACATTAAAATCCGATCATCAGCCTTATATCGTTCCAATATTGAGACGACATAATTCTCCAATCTTGCCAATTCCTTTTCGCCGGACCCTTGGTGAATTTGGCGAACAATATGGTGGCCCGGGCTTTGCTTCCAGCGCGAATTATGAATGCCCCGAATAGGCGGTTTTTGGGGCCCGCGTTTTGGATATCCATAATGGCAATCGTCAAAGAGAACGATTATTGGCGTGATATGGTTTTCGCGACAAATATCGAGAAATGTCTCGAACCGTCCGAAAAACCCCTCTTCTTCAACCAATAAATCATGAAGATATACGCGCAAGGTATTAAACCCGAGTTCCCGAGCCCAACCGATTTCACGTCTTAAAGCAGCTTCATCAAAAGTATCGGACTGGAACATTTCCAATTGGTTGGACGCATTCGAGGGCAAGAAATTACAGCCAATCAAAAAAGGTAATTCTTCATACCAAGCATTGGCAGCCTCACTTGACCAACGGTTCATTTTCCCTGTCTCCCTACAAAACAATGTTTTGCCTTTGGGGGCATGGTCTTTGCACATGCGCCAAGAGCCAAGACACCCCCTTCGTCAGATGGTCACCACAATACGCATCAAGCAGAATGTCAAAAGATTTGTGAAGATTGAAAATATATGAAGAGGCTGGCGACATGCTTTTGAACTCATTGATTCATTACCCTTTTCAACAGAGGCCTGCTCAATGGCCGTCTAAAAAATACTGGCCTGCAGGGTGAGCTTGGCACCCAAGAGCAACAAAAACCCGTGGCTGATATGATAAAACCAAGCATCATTCATGGTGCGATTGAGCCATAGACCCAGCGCCACGCCAATCGGCACAAAACCGGCAATCGCCAGACTGGCGGTCAGGCTGGCTGCATTAAACAACTCCAATTCAATGAAAAACGGTAATTTCGCCAAATTGACCAACAAAAACGACCAGCCCATTGTGCCGACATAATAGGCGCGCGGCAGATTGAGCGGCAGCAAATAGATTTGTGACGGGATGCCGCCAGTGAGCGACACGAAGCTGGCAATACCGGCCAATCCCATCCAACCGACAGCGCGGTCCAGGCGGCGGCGCAAATGGCGCATCGCGGCGCGTGCCAATCCGGTATTTGCAGCCGGTCGGTAAAGTCGCCAAAAATAGCGCCCTGCGGTAAATACGGCCAAAGCGCCGATAATAAACATCAGGATTTCAGCATTGATTTGCTTATAGAGCAGCCAGCCCAAAACTTGCCCCAAACAGGCGGCCAAAGTCATGACGATGACGATGCGGCGCACGGCTCGGCGGTAATATTTCCAGCCGACATAAAAATCGCACAACAGAAAAACCGGCAGCAAGACCGACAGGGCGAGGCCTGGCGAGAGCACCAAAAGCATGAGTGGCAGCGATAAAGAGCCCATCGCGCCGCCAAAACCAGCCTTTGAAATTGCCACCAAAAGCGTGGCGAGAATGCCGAAAACGAGAAAACCGATGGGCGCGGCGCTGATAATGGTGAAATCGAGCATGGCCGTCCTTATGAAAACCCGACATATAGGTCATGATGGCTGCACGTGTGGCAAGCCATGCTAATCACTCTTTTCTTGCCTTGCCGTAAAGCCTGCCAGCATCAGACAACCCGCCAAAATGCCGAGGTTTTTGACAAAGTTCTGTGTCTCATGCGCCCCCTCAATGCCAGAAAAATTCCAGAAGTCGTGAAGATTGAAATTGACCAGAATAATATACAAAACACAGCCATAAGCCGCCAAGCGTACATGGCGATTGGCCAGCAACAGCCCGCCCAAAATTAAATTAGCGATGCCTGCCAAGAATAATAGCACTTCGGCAAAGGGCAAATTATGATGGTGCATCAATTCAATATGCATTTTCCAAGCAGCAAATTTGGCAATGCCCGGCAGAATAAAATAGGCGGCCAGCAAGCTACGGCCGATTGGCAAAGCAAATTCATCAACTTTAGGCATATTAATTTCCATCCCGAACAACATCCTTGCCTAAATTAAGCCAGAGCAAATATTGATTTACGTGAATCACCTATGCAGCTCCTTCGAAAGTATAGCGCATTCTTTAAACTTGTAATAAAATCGGTTCGCAAATTTTGAGAGGAGTTCCACTATGTTAAACCGCTTGTTATTTATTGCCCCAATCGCTATCGCAGTATCCCTGACTCTGCCGAAAACTGTAATCGCTGATGAGCTTCAAGATAAGGTGAAGCTTCAGGAAGCGCTTTCATCATTCTTGGAAATGCGAAATGTTGACGGTCAGATGACATTGCTCGATCAGAATGATAGAAAACTCAAGTCGGTTTATCTTTCTGGAAATCACCCGATGATCGTACCGCTTAAGAATGGAGACTATTTTCTATGTGCTGATGGCTATGACGTCAATGGCAATAGGGTTCAGATGGACTTTCTTGTGACCCCGAAATCAAACGGTTTTTTGGTGCTTGATGCGATGCTAAATGCGCGTTCATCCGTCGAGCAAGTGGTAGAAAGTCAGTAAATCTCGTGGCATATTCCCTTCAGGGTTTGCTCAAAAAAACACCATTATCAGTCAAGATCGTCATCATCTTGATCGTGGTTTCCACCTTGATCGGGGCGTTGGGTGCATCAATTTACGTTGAGCGCAAAAAGACAGAGGTTGAAGAAGAAATTGCCCTTGAACTCGCACAGGCAGGGGCACGTATTCAGAAAGATTTAGCAGAAACTGATCGGATGACACCCGCTGTAATCCGGAAAAAACTATCTTTCCTTTCTGCGTTTCCTTACGTCAAGTGTGCTGAGTTTAAAATGAAAGGCACGCCCAAAGGGGCATGGCCAATCCCTTTGTGCGAGCCCATGTTGAAGAAATTGGACACCCGGCCTGTGATCACGGAAGTACATGGAAAGAACCAGCTAATATTTCATGTCGACAGAGACTTTGTCGCTAATGCCATTAAGACCGAGCAAATCACTTTTGTGGTCATCATGGGAACGATGCTTGCAGTTCTCTCCTCTATCCTTGTCGGCATTATGTTCATCATGGTGTCGATGCCATTTAAGACCATTGCCCAAAATCTTGCGGCAGATGAAGATGGTCTTGTCCGTCCTCTTTCAATTGTTGGCGGGATTGAATTTCGCAATTTCATCACGGCTTACAATAAACTTGTTGACGATGTTATCGCCAAAACTAACGAAGTCACACTATGGCGAACACGGATCAGGAATGAGCTTAAACAAGCTGATGAAGTTCAGACCTTGCTTGTACCTAATGAAATTCGGCAGTCGGGAATTGACGCTCGTAATATCCCCTTGCGTGAGCTTTCTGGCGATTTTCATGAAGTTTTTACCGATGACGATGGTCGCCGCACAATGATCCTTGGTGATGTCGCCGGCAAGGGCATCTATGCAGCCATGATGGCGGCCCAGACGCTGACGGCATTTCGCGCTGCTGTACATAAAGACAATCTGACTGATGTTCTTGTTACGCTAAACACGCTAATCGAAGACCGCTTTCCTGCTGGTCTTTTCGTTGCGCTTACCCTTGTTCGCCTCCCATCCGACGGCAAATCAGCCGAGCTTTTTGTTGCGGGCAATCCCGAACCTATCTGGATCTCGCGGCATGGCGCGGTTGAAACCTACCCCTCCCTGGGTCCCGTCATTGGCGTGTTGCCGCCAATGAGTTATGCCGAGCTCGAACCGGTCATCATCGACCTTACAGAAGGTTCATTGTATATTTTTAGTGATGGTATCTCTGATCTAATTATTGGGCCGGAGCGCAAAGGGTTTGCTGATGAGGCTGAAATGCAATCCTTTTTGGTTGAACTTGAGAAAACCCATCGCGATAAAGCACTTGACCATCTAATCCAGCTTGCAAAAACCTATGGTCAGATTGATGATATCACGATCACCAGATTTTCTTGAAGCTACGATATCTTTGCGAATATCCAACTGAGCCTCTGTGCTGGGCGTCAGCGTCAAAACTGAACCTGAGATGACACCTGGAAGCAAATCTAACTCATATTTCAGTCTGGCTTCTGCGGTATCGCCAATTTCTACTCTCGTTACATCACCGTCGGATAGTGGTGCGTTAAATGTGAGGACAAGAGCGTCTGGCGAGCACAAGGCACTTTGTAATGAAGTGGCATGTATTGACTGTGCATGAGCCATCTGCATCGAAGCAATGATTAACGTTGCGCCGCCAAAAAAAGATGTTTTTACTTACTTTCTCATTATTTCCTCCAAATTACCGATGGGTACAAAATTGCCCTTCGGCTGACACGTTGTAAGTTTTTACCTCTGTTAGATCGAGCGCTCCACCGCCTACTTGCCCATAAATAGGGTCATTTCTTGCCGCACCCCAGACAACAAAAAACCCCGTGTAAACCGGGGTTTTTGATAAAATCAAATTCCTATGGATAATTTCCCTCAAAATGATTCCAAAACTAGACAATTTTTGAAAAGAAATTAACCTAGAGGTCGTTGCAAGGGAGTTTTCAGATGAAGTTTAAAACAATCTTAGTATGTTTAACAGTCGCTTTTTCTTCACCAGCGTCAGCCGATTTCGTTGGGCGGTTGGGTTTTTCAAACGGCTCTATGGACAGTGTTTGGTCCGGGGGTGGATTTTCAGCAGATCACTCAACCACCAATTACGGTTTGTCCTATTTCTTAGAGGACGGGTATTTTCTCGACCTGTCCATTCGCCAAGGTGATGACGCGACACCGGATCAAATCTTGGATAACGGTACTTTTAATAATTTTAGCCGTGACGACACCACATATACGATCGGCAAGGCGCTCGGCGATGGGATTACAGTGTTCGGTGGGATGATAAATACTGAGTACACAGTCGATGTGACACAAACGGTTGATTTTTCTGAAACTATTGAAATGGAAGGCTTCTACGTTGGAGCTGGCAAACAGTTTCCAATGGAAACAGGTTCGATCAGCATCAGTGCGGCGTTCGCAGACCTCGATTTGGACCTGTCTTATGGTGGCGCTCTTGCGGGAGTGTTTCAACCATTCTCGGAAAGTGGATCCGGCCTTAGTTACACAGTTTCTTATACCTATCCGGTCAATGATAACGTGGCTATAAATGCCGAATACAAAAATCAATCATATGGATTTGATTCAGCTGATGATGAAGTAGATCAATTTGGTATAAACTTGAGCTACGGTTTCTAGCCGATAAGCCACAGAATTAAAAAATATGCTCTCCCCGGATCAAACCGAGGAGAGTTTTTTTTGGCTTTTGCCCAAGCGCTAGAAGGGCTTGATTTGCAAAGCAAATCTTAGCCCGCTTTGTGCCAGCGCAGTGAGCGCGCGCGAGCGAAGTCGGGCGGGTAGGATTGGGCGCAAGGCGCGCTAAATCTCGCTAGCGCTCGATAAACGCTCTTAGCGTGAACCATGAAGCTCATGCACCGCGCCACACACAACTAAAAACCACTCGCAAGGCGGGGTTTTTGGTTACAGGGCTAGGTTTGAGCTTGCAATTTCACGATTAGAAATTTCACGCTCTATCCAGTGGTGCCAAGGTTCCTTATGGGTTCATCCTCACGGGTCAATTTAATAATAGTGACTATAGACGAACCGCGTCACGACTTTGTTGATGTCAATTTCAGATGAAGACCGTGACAAAGAGGAGCTGCTAACACGTTATCTCTATGAAGCAGTTTCGCTGTCTCCCAAACCAATTTACTCGTTACACTTTACCGTGCCGGAAGCAGACCCTGTCGCAAAAATATGGGCCTTAAATGGAGATACTTTGCGAATATCCAACTGAGCCTGCGTGTTAGGTGTCAGCGTCAAAACTGACCCCGAGATGTCACCCGGAAGCAAATCTAACTCATATTTCAGCCTAGCTTCCGCGGTATCACCAATTTCTACTCTCGTTACATCACCGTCGGATAGTGGTGCGTTAAATGTGAGGACAAGAGCGTCTGGCGAGCACAAGGCACTTTGTAATGAAGTAGCCTGAGCCGTTGAAATGGTTGTCATTGCCAATGCCGCGAGGGTCAAAATCGTGGTTTTCGTTTTCATTTGGGCCTCCTATTGGCACAAAACAGAAGAGGTAATATCTGATGCGGTTGCAGAGATAGCCAAGGGCCATATATCCCAACTATTTATGTCTTGGTAGTTTTCGAGAGTTGGGTAAACCGTGTAAACCGTATTCCCCGAGCTCCATTCCCCACCAACTGTATCAAGTGCGACCCTGTCAGATTCGGCAGACGAAGCAGCGGTTTTCTTAAAACTTAGAGATGACAGCGCCGAGTCACCGGTCTCCTCACTATCAGTTGATGCCGTCACAGCATTTACCGCTGCATTAAATGTCACAACGACAGTTGGCGATGAGCAAGCAGCCGATACTATTGTCTGTGCATGGGCTATCTGCATCGAAGCAATAATTAACGCTGCGCCGCAACAAAAAGACGTTTTTACTGATTTTCTCATTATTTCCTCCAAATTACCGATGGGTACAAAATTGCCCTTCGGATGCCAC
>Ga0181574_10002864_pt1 | contig 15515 bp, 9 predicted proteins | sample 101ome_24_FD_145600 | JGI IMG/M metagenome (GOLD analysis project Ga0181574, IMG submission 145600) | Coastal salt marsh microbial communities from the Groves Creek Marsh, Skidaway Island, Georgia - 101410AT metaG (spades assembly) | ecosystem: Environmental > Aquatic > Marine > Intertidal zone... | reverse complement strand
CCTCTTTCGCGAGTCGACGGACAAACCAACCCAAGACACCCGCTGAGGACGACTGATGGATCGACATCAGTCCAACCCCTTGTTCTCTCGCGGTTTCGATCAATCGTGTCTCGCCCACGAGATAGGCGTGATGGCAAAAGCCGAAGTCTGCATCGATCACCGTGCTCGCCGCGGAGGTTTTCACGATCTTGGGAGACGCGTGCGGTTTAACCTTTTCCACCTTTAGGTGTTTCAAGTACAGGTGCATGTAACCCAAACCAACGTTCCTGATGCCTTCAGCTTCTGCATCCGCGATCTCGGCTGCTACGATATCCGCCTGTTCGCGGCTTGCACCGACGTTAAGCAATGCCTCTCTGCAGAGCGTCTCGATTTGGGTCAAAGTGAGTGTAGGCACAAATGGCTCCCATTACAGTCTTTACCGCAAACACTAGGCAGGTGTCCCTCTCAGAGCAAGTCAAAATGGGTTTTTCGAGGCAATTCCGTGCAACGCATTTCTTTTACCCGTTGGTAAAACAAAAAGTAGTATGCTGGGCTCATGAAACAGGTGGGGGCCAAGCAGTGACTGTTGCATCTGACGGGAATAACTCTTATCCACATACCGACGTCACGACACCAAGCAGCGCATCGATTGAGAGTCAAACCAAGTCGCTTAACAGCAGAATCTGCAATGCGATCTTAATCGCCCTAAGCATCCTGGGCCTACCAGGCTTGCTAGCGAGTCTGTCGAGAGCCGTATCGTTCGGTGTTACGCCTGTGATGATCATGCAGGCATTGTTATTGCTGTTCATGATCATCGTTACTCTACTGAGACATCGCATTTCCTATGAGCTTAGACTAGTCGCCCTGCTATCCAGTTTGTATGTTTTGGCTGTGCTTGGGCTTTGGTCATTCGGTCATTTGGGTGGTGGAAAGTTGATGTTACTGGTCTTCATAGTGGTTACAGGTATGTTGACCGGGTCCAAAATCGCACTTGGAGCGGTGGGTCTAAGTTCAGTAACAATCGCCATTTTCGGTTGGTTATACGTCTCGGGAATACCTTCCGGTATTGCTCAAGAAGTGAGTTACCAGCAATCTGCACAAACTTGGATGACAGCCACCGTGACCATGATTTTTCTGGGCGGCTTCATCTCCAAAGGTCTCTCAACAATTTTCCAACATCAGAGAACACTAATGAGCGATTTGCTCACCGAAGCGAGCTATCGAACCGCACTGATCGATCAGTCCTCAGCCACCATTCTAGTCTTGGATCATTCCATGAAACTTAAGGATTGGAATCAAGGTTCACTGCCCATGTTCGCAACACAGGTTCAGCCAGAGGCTGGGATACCCATTCGAGATGCCCTGGAAAGCGGACCTGGCGCCGACAAGTTACTGGCAGCGATGAAGGCGGGACTTGCAGGTAAAACGACATCAGAATATGAAATGCAATTAAACATTCGTGGCTCTTATCGCTCTTATGTGTGGAACCTAACTCCTTACCAGGACGATAAGCAGCGTCTGGCTGGTCTTATTTGTATAGGACAAGACGTGACTTCAAGTCGCCAAGCACAACAGGAGGCAGCACATTCCACGCGATTGGCAGCAATGGGTGAGATGACCACCTCGATTGCTCACGAAATAAACCAGCCACTGGCGATCATCAGGTTAGCGTCGGGAGCGCTGTTGCGCAGAGTCCGCAAACACCTTGAGTCAGGCGAATCTCTCGACACCCTGTGGGTAAACGAAAAAGCCGAACGAATTGATACTCAAGTGAATCGTGCCGCCACCATCACTGATCATATGCGACTATTCGGTTCCGACATCGGTGGAGTAACGACTGAGTTAGACCTTCTCGCAGTATGTGAGGATCTGGAGAAACTTAGAGCGGAGTCCATGAAACTTCAAGGTATCGACTTCAATTATCGAATCGACAGTGGGGAGTTCAAGGTGCTGGCTCAAAAAGAAGAGCTAGAGCAGGTGCTGATCAATATACTGGACAACGCCCAAAAGTCCTTGTCCAGCATTCCACCGGAAAAACAAAAGACGGTAACGATCACTGCTCACAAAGACGACGGTGGTACCACGATCTCTGTCTCTGACTCGGGGATGGGAATAGATGAGTCGGTCATCAATAATATTTTTGATCCTTTTTTTACTACCAGAGAAGTGGGTGAAGGCGCGGGGCTTGGTTTATCAGTCGCACGGAAGCTGCTCAACGACATGGGTGCAACTATTAAGGCAACTAACCTTGAAGACGGAGGTGCCTGTTTTCTGATCCACTTCCCAAGCGGACCAGAGTCAACCGCTAACTAGTCGGTTTGCCACAGGTCTTTTCTGGCTCGCACCGAGAACTGACAGGACGATCCGGCGGCAAAAGGTGTTCGCCTGATTCCCAACAGTGCCAATATCAGTGCTACCTCAGCTAACGAGGATCGCATAAAAAAGCCCCACCCAAAGGGTGAGGCTTTCTTGTATGGCGCGCCCGGTACGATTCGAACGTACGACCGCCTGATTCGTAGTCAGGTACTCTATCCAGCTGAGCTACGGGCGCGAAGGCTTGCGATAATACTCCTCACCTTCGCTTTTTCAAGTCCGAAGACCCGGATTGTCCAAATGAGTACTTGCGCCAGATGATTTCACTTACACAATAGACGACATCACCGTGACGACGAATACACGGTAACGTCCAATCGAAACAATCAGCACCGACCATTGAACCAGACTAGACGCTTACGAACCCCCATCGTATGGTGCCCATGACTATCAAAGATTGTGGAGCCTGATATCGGACCACTTGCCGACATCTCGAATAACGTATTAGCGCTTATTCAGGACAACCTGCCGCGCGATCTGACATGGCCGTTTTTGCTGCTCACGATCGTGTTAGCCATCATGATTTGGACCTTGCGTGGTGGACGCGGATCGAAAGATGCCTCGGGACAAGAGCGGCCAGCCAATCTCATCAGCTACCTATTGCCCCGCGACATCTACAGTCATGTGTCAGCCCGTGTCGATATCTGGCTCTATGTATTTGAGCGCTTCCTGCGTCCTTTTTGGGCAGGCGTCCTTATCCTGAGTGTTGGAGCCTCTGCCGAGGCCACCGTGATTAACGGACTGATCAGTAGTATCGGTGATAGTCCGCAACTCGAGGTCGACTATGCCTGGATGCTGCTATACAGCTTGGTAACGCTGTTGCTGTATGACTTTATCTTTTACGTCATTCACTACACCGAACATAAAGTGCCGGCGCTATGGGTCATCCATAAAGTGCACCACTCCGCCGAGGTATTAACCCCGCTGACCCGATATCGAGAGCATTTTCTCGAAGGTCCCATCTACGCCGCCGGATCAGCGCTGGCCTACGGTATCGCCGGTGGCCTTTTCGGATGGTTGTTTAGCAGCGGAATTACCCAAGCCACCCTATTTAATATCGGACTCTTCTCGCTGCTGTTCGGATTCAATGGGTCATTTCGGCATTATCACGTCGCGTTTCATTACCCCGTTTGGCTATCCAAGTGGTTGCACAGCCCGGTGATGCACCATACCCATCACAGCTATCTAGAAAAGCACTGGGACACCAACCTAGCGGCAGTGACTAGTATTTGGGATCGACTATTCGGGACGCTCTACATCCCTGAAAAGGACGAGTACACCCCCTGGGGCCTAGGGCCCGAAACGCAAGATCAATATCGAAGCTTCTGGCAAAACACAGCCGGTCCCTTTAAGGACTGGTTCGCCATGCTCACAGGCAGTTCAATGCGGACAAACAACCCATTGACGAACGGCGCCGCAAGGACGGATGTGAATGCTAGAGAGCGATAGTTATCGTGTGCCAAACACCACGAGTACGCCCATGAGTAAAAGCGTCCAAAGCCCGAGGAACCCGTAAGCCGGAACCCAGCTTTTCGTAAACCCAGCGTTCCGATAGAAGTCAGGACTCCACAGGAGATCTGTCAGTTCCTGTTCCGATGAGGGCTGGCCACTGGTTATAAGACCCGTACCCATGGTGACTGCCAAACCGATGACGTTCCACCAAAGCCATGAGACAGAGGGCATGGCGGCCCACAAGAACGCGTTGACGGCGAGGCCGGCGAAAAAGCCAACTCGAGCACCAAGTCCAGTGGCTGTTTTCGTCAATAACCCCAGGAGAAAGACACCTAGAATAGGGCCGTTTATGAGCGACCCTACCTTGTTAACGGCGACAATAACGGTCGATGCGATGTCGTCGACAAAAAACGCTGTCACCAGCGCGAACACCCCCCAAAACACGGTGAGTGCCCTGCCCCACCAAAGCTCCTGCGCGGGCGTGGCAATCCGTTCTTTCATGGCCGGTTTCACAAAGTCCTTCAAGGTGGTGGCAGATAAACTATTAATCACAGAGTCGAGCGATGACATAGCTGCGGCGAGCAGCGCAACAACGGCTAGCCCCACCACACCCACAGGCAGCTCCCGCGAAAAGAGCACAGGCAGCGCCATGTTGTAATTGGGCGCATCGTTGATCAAAGGAAGAGACGACAGAAAGTCGGTGTGTATGCCCGCGTATGCCGCAAGTCCCGCACCAATGAGGCAGTACAGCAAGACCAGAGGAAAACGCAGGACGCCGTTGATAATCAATATCTTTTGGTTGTCGTCCTGCGTCGCAGCACACAGCTGTCGCTGCACCTGACTCTGATCGCAGCCGTAATAGGCAACATAAAGGAAAAATCCTCCAATCAGCATAGGCAAGAAGGCAAAGTCATGACCGTCACCCAGGCCGTGATGCCGAAATGACAGCGCCGCAGTGCGCTCGGCTGGGATTTGCGCCAGTATTGACTTAAGACCGCCTGCCGACCCAATGAGTAAGTACGCGAGGTAGCCAAGTACGCTCGTCAAAATGATCATTTGGATAACATCACTGGCGATGACGGCACGTATGCCACCCAGAACATCATAGATGATCGTGATGGCACCAAAGAGGACAACCGATTGGGCAAACGAAAGCCCCGTCGTGATGGCGATCATGCTTGCCACGCCATAAACGGTGATACCCGCCACAGCAGCCCGCGACAACTGAAACATCCCACTGATGAGTAGCTGAGTTTTATCGTCAAAACGCCGCCCCAGATAAAGATAAACCGACACCAAACGCTGCCGATGGAACACGGGAATTAAAAAAATGGCGATAAAAATCATCGCTAACGGCAGCGCCAGCTCGTACTGGAGCCAGACGAGTCCACCGCCTACGACAAAGGCGACAAACGCAGGTGCACCGAGAATGCTGTTGGTCGAGCACTGTGTTGCCATAACGGAGAGCGCAATACTGATAGGGCCACTGCTGTTACCGGCAACGAAGTAGTCCTCAGCAGTCTCCTGGCGTCGTGACAAATACAGACTCATAGCCACCAGAGCGGACAGGTAAATTGCTACGACGAGCCAATCAAGCGTTGCTAGCATTCGACGCCCTCCACGTCTTCTTTCAGTGGGTGATAACCAAAACCACTGGCTGAGACCAACTTCAAACAGCAACGAGCCTGGTGGATACAAACGTCGGTCTGTCTTCACCATACACCATCCCGATTGACACAAAGTTAAGGTCGAAAACACTCGCGCAGTGTGATAACTAATTAGCAACAAAAATACTCATCACAACGGTTGAATTTGTATGCGCAATACTCGCTTTTCTCGCACCTCACTCACAAAACAAGCCTTGGTTTTTACCAGCCTATTCACGGTATCGGGTCTGACATTATCGGAGGAGACTGAGACACCATCGTGGGACGTCTCAGCGCCGAACTACTCAGCCGAGGTTCAGGAAATCGACCTCAATGTGACTGAAGGAACCTGGATGAACCTCGATGTCTCTCCTGATGGGAAGCACATTGCTTTCGATCTCTTGGGAGACATTTACCAGATACCGATTACGGGTGGTGAAGCGATACCGCTGCTGAGCGGTCATTCGTGGGAAGTACAACCGCAATACAGTCCCGATGGCCGTTTTCTCGCATTTACCTCCGACCGTAACGGCGCAGACAACATTTGGGTTATGGACCTGGCCAATCCAGACAACAAGCACCAAATAACCCACGAAAGTTTCCGCTTACTTAATAATCCGAGTTGGCATCCGTCAGGAGACTATTTAGTAGCGAAGAAGCACTTCACCACCTCACGATCACTCGGAACCGGCGAAGTATGGCTTTACGACGCCAACGTTGATCAAGCCTTGATGCGAGGAAACCTACAAGGCTCTGTGCTGGTAAAGCGACCAAGCCCCGCATTTCAGAAGGAACTGGGTGAGCCGACCTTTAGCGCTGATGGAGGGTCGGTGTTCTACATCCAGAACACGACGCCCGGAAATACTTTTATTTACCACGAGGACAGCAACGGTGAAGTCATGGCTATTAAGCGCTATGACCTCGAAACAGGTGCGATTGAGAAAGTTGTTGGCGGTGCGGGCGGCGCTGTTCGACCCACGCCATCGCCCGACGGTAAAACCCTCGCCTTTGTAAAACGCGTGCGAGCAGCCTCGCGACTGTTTGTTATGGATCTCGCATCAGGCGAGCAAACCATGCTGGTTGATGATCTCGACCCCGACATGCAGGAAACCTGGGCGGTTCAGGGCGCCTATCCCACCATGGCTTGGACGCCCGATGGCGACTCCATTGTCTACTGGTCTCAAGGCCACATTTGGCGTGTCGACGTTGCCTCGGGTGAAGCGCGTCAAATTCCGTTCTCAGTGAATGACACGCGCACGGCTTATCCTGCCGTTGAGGTCGCGGTCGATGTTGCGCCCGACACCCTCACGACCACCATGCCGCGGTTTGCTTCGCAAAGTCCCGATGGTCAGTCTGTGGTCTTTGAGTCCATGGGACGGCTTTACGTCAAGCGTGACGGCGAAGAAGCCAAGCGCCTGACGCGCGACACCGCGACTGCGGTCGAATTTTCACCCGCGTTTTCACCCGATGGGAAGGAGGTGTTTTACCTGACCTGGTCGGACGACGAGTTAGGATCCATCCGCAAAGTGAGCGCCCGCGGTGGGCGATCCAAAGACGTTCTCACAACGCCGGGTCACTATGTCGATCTCAGCGTATCGAGCGATGGCGAAACCCTGCTTTTCGCCAAGCTGAGCGGCAGCTCGCTGACCAATCCGCACTGGGGTAAAAAACCCGGCATCTATGTCTATGAGCTCGGTGATGACGAGGCTCAGTTTGTCAGCCGGCGTGGCCGATCACCCCACTTCGGTCCCAATGACCGCATTTATGCCACCGAGCGTGTGAGCTCGGCTGTCGGTCGCGGCAGTGATGATGCTTCCAGTGAACTCATTTCCATGAATCACGATGGTGAGGATGTGCGAACGCACGCAAGCTCTCCCCTGGCCACTGTCATTCGCATGTCGCCCGCAGGCAAGCACGTCGCATATCGTGAGGCAGGTCGTCTGTACGTGGCGGCGCTGCCCATGACCGGTCGCTCCATAAACCTATCAGCTATTGAGAATACGGCCTCAGGCGCTGCTGCCTATGCCACAGAGCGTGTGAGTGCCCCGGGCGGTGAATTCATTCACTGGAGCGCTGATGGCACCTCGCTGACATGGAGCGTAGGTCCGCGCTTTTTCCAGTACAACGTCGATGGCTCTTTGGGCACCGGTGTAAACGAGGCCCAGCAGATCGCTGATCTCAGCCTGTCAGTGGACTCCGATCGTCCCCGAGGACTTGTGGCCTTCACCAATGCTCGCGTCATCACCATGAACTCGGCACGAGACGTCATCGACAATGGCGTTGTCATCGTTGAGGACAATCGCATTGTGGCGCTGGGCGCCACAGGTGACGTTTCCATCCCCGACGATGCAACACAGGTCGATCTGGCTGGAAAGACCCTGATGCCGGGCTATATTGATGCGCACGCACACGGCCCTTACGGAAGGGACGACATCATTCCACAGAACAACTGGTCGCTCCTCGCGCACCTGGCGCTCGGTGTCACGACCGTACATAACCCTTCAAGCAGAGCCGCTCAAGTCTTCCCAGCCGCCGAATATCAACGCGCGGGCAAGATCATCGGGCCACGCATTTTTTCAACCGGCGAAATCATTTACGGGGCAAAAAGTACTGGCTTCGACCCGATCGAGTCGCTCGATGACGCCAAAGCCGTGGTAGATCGCCTCAAGGCTCAGGGCGCCATCAGTGTTAAAAACTACAATCAACCCCGCCGAGCGCAGCGACAGATGGTCATCGAAGCCGCTCGCGATGCCAACATGTTGGTGGTCGCTGAAGGCGGTTCGCTTTACAACATGGACATGAATCTCGTGGCCGATGGTTCGACAGGCATCGAGCACAACATTCCGACCTTAAAAATCTACGATGACGTCCGCGACTTCTGGTCGAACACCCGTGTTGGGTACACGCCCACTTTGAGCGTGACCTATGGCGGGTTGACCTCCGAGGATCGCTTCTACCGAGACACCGAAGTCTGGAAGCACCCCCTACTGTCACACTTTGTGCCGCCCACCGTATTGCAACCACGCGCCGTTCGTCGTGTCACAGCTCCCGAGCCAGACTTCCGCGATGATGATGCAGCGGCCGTAGCAAAAGAGTTGATGGAACTCGGTGTGTTGGTCAATACCGGTGCTCACGGACAGCGGGAGGGGCTGGGAACGCATTGGGAAATGTGGAGCTTTGCCGAGGGAGGCATGAGCCCAATGCAGATGCTCGCAACAGCCACCATTAACCCGGCGCGCTACCTCGGCATGGATGCCGATCTGGGTTCAATTGAAGCCGGCAAACTGGCGGACTTGCAGGTGGTCGATGGCAACCCGCTCGAGGATGTGAAGAGCACCGACCGTATCACGCACGTTATGGTGAACGGGCGACTCTATCGTGCCACTGACCTAGGTGAGGAAGTGACCGGATCGCGCCCGGCGCCGACACTCTGGTGGCACAATCAGCCACAGCATCAGATACGTTAATCGTGAGGAAGATCCCTATGAACTTGATTCACCGTGCGTCGCTACTCAGCGCCCTATTTCTCAGCGTGACACTTGCGCCCGTAACACATGCAGGGTCGCTGTCAGCCAAGGAACAAGCCTTGATTGACTGGATTGATGCGCACCAGGACGAGGCTATTGAGCTACTGGCTGAAACCGTCAACATTGGTAGCGGAACGATGAACCACGCCGGCGTTCGTGCCGTCGGTGACGTCATGTCACGCGAGCTGGAGGCACTCGGCTTGGCGACGCGTTGGATCGATATGCCCCCTGAGATGGACCGCGCAGGCCATTTGTTTGCCAGCAAAGAAGGTAAAGGCAAAAAGTTCCTACTCATAGGACACCTGGATACCGTTTTTGAGTCAGATGATGAATTCCAGGCGTTCACGCGCGAGGGCAACATTGGACGTGGTCCCGGCATCAGCGATATGAAGGACGGTAATGCTGTCCTCGTCTATGCGTTAAAAGCACTTCAGCACATTGGTGCCTTAGACGATATTGCTGTCACCGTCGCCTACACGGGCGACGAGGAGATGACAGGCAAACCCTTGTCCATCAGCCGCAAAGATCTCATAGAGGCCGGAAAATGGGCTGATATCACCTTGGGCTTTGAGGGTGCGATTACAACCGAAGGTTCTGACTGGGCGACCATTGCCAGACGTAGTTCCAGTGGCTGGATGTTAGAAATATCGGGTCGGCAAGCGCACTCTTCAGGTGTCTTTAGCGAACGCGTGGGCGCTGGTGCCATCAATGAAGCTGCGAGAATTCTGGATACGTTCTATAACGAGGTTCGCGGTGACTACGGTTTAACGTTCAATGCGGGCACCATTCAAGGCGGAACCACCGTCAATTATGATTCTGCTCAGAATCGGGGCACCACCTTCGGAAAAACGAATGTCGTCCCCAGTGAAGTCATCGTAGACGGCGGTATCAGAGCGCTATCGCGTGAGCAGTTGGCGCAGGCAAAAGAAAAGATGAAAGCCATTGTGGCTAACCACCTACCCCACACCAGTGCCTCGATCAGCTTCGTGGATAGCTATCCGCCGATGCCACCCTTGGAGGGCAACCGGCAGCTTGCCGAGCAATTGTCGGTTGTAAATCAGGACTTGGGACGCGGACCGATGAAGATCTGGGATCCACTGCGACGCGGGGCGGCCGATATCTCTTTTGTAGCACCTTACACCGATGCACTGGCTGGGATGGGTGCACTAGGCAAAGGCGGTCACACGCCGAACGAGAGCCTTGAACTGGACTCGATGGCACTGGCGATTAAACGCGCTGCGATCCTCATGTATCGGCTCTCGGGGACGGCAGAGCAGGAGTAAATCGACCCTCTCTCGCCACGCGTTTAACGACTGAAGCGGCCTTGTTTCCAGCGAACTGATGTCGCCGTTATACGTCGGCAGTTAAGACTAAATACGCCCATCTGAACCGCTGGAAAGTGGCGTTCAAGCTGTCATACTCACCATATGACTAAAACGCATACGCATATTGCCTATTTGATAGGTGTAGGTCTGGCGATCTACTCCCAGCAAGCTGCACTCGCACTCTTCTTGGGTATTGGACTGGCTTTAACCGTCGGTCCGGCTCCCCTAAGCGACGCCTCTCGACTATCACGCGGAGCTTTGCAATGTGGCGTGGTCATCCTGGGCTTGGCTCTACCCTTCAGGGAGGTCGTGACGCTGGGCTCGGCTAATGGCGCTGTGGTCTCGGCAATGGTTCTGGCGACCCTAGTCGGTGGTCTCATCTTATTGAAGCTGATTCGAACCGATGATGTCAGCGGAAAACTTTTGACAACGGGTACAGCAGTTTGCGGTGGTACGGCAGTAGCCACTCTCGCACCGGTCATCAAAGCCGAGAACCAGCAGGTCGCTCAAACCCTCACTATTATCTTCGTCCTTAACGGCATCGCCATTGTTCTGTTTCCTGCGATCGGTCATGCGTTGGATTTGAGTCAGCAGCAATTTGGCATGTGGGCTGCCGTGGCCATTCACGACACCTCTTCTGTTGTGGGCGCAGCCGCCGCGTATGGCGACGAGGCACTCTCGACCGCAGCGACATTAAAGATACTCCGTATTTTGTGGCTCATCCCGGTGATAATCGTGGCGAGCTACTCGATGAAGCGCATCAGCGCTAACGAGATTCGGATACCGCTCTTCGTCGCCGGCTTCATCATAGCGAGTGTGATCGGAGGCTACTTCCAGTTCGATGGGGAGGTCACCAGCTTGTTTTCACTGATCAGTAAGAGCCTATTTGGCCTCGCTCTATTCCTCATCGGCTCACAAATGTCCCTGAAGTCGCTCAAGTCGATCTGCCCTCGGCTGATTGGCATGGCACTGGTGCTTTGGTCGGCGCTGAGCCTCGGCAGCCTTTACTGGGTAACAACGGTCTGACAACCCAATCGCTTTGAGTCATTTTCGGTGAGCAGATCCATTTTCTTTGCCGTTAGTCCGACAAGTGGATGACGGAACAACAGATTTTGGGCAGACTGCCGGCTCATTTGGTAGCGGTGTCGCGAAGCACCGTAATCTCAGGCTCGAGAAAGACTAGAAGGATTGTTCATGGCTCAGTGGGAATGCATCGTTTGTGGTTTGATCTACGACGAGAAAGAAGGCTGGCCCGATGATGGCATTGCGCCCGGTACAAAGTGGGCTGATGTACCCGACGACTGGACGTGTCCCGATTGCGGTGTGGGTAAAGATGACTTCGAGCTGATTCCTGGCACGGACGATGAAGCTGAATCCGAGGAGGCGTCTGCATCGAGCGACACCGGTCCTGCGGGGCACCCTATTGTCGTCATCGGTTCTGGACTCGCAGCTTACAGCTTGGCTAACGCCATCAAGAAAACCGATGCAGATACGGCCATAACGCTCATCACGCGCGACGGTGGTGAAAACTACTCCAAACCCATGATCTCAACAGGTTTCACCAAGAAATTTGAGCCTGATCAACTGGCCACTCAAACCGCCGAAAACATGTCAGACAACCTGGGTGTCACCGTGCGGACACGCACCGAAGTTGCGTCGCTCGATACGGCCTCAAGTGAAGTCGTCCTGACGTCGGGAGAGCGAGTGCCCTACTCGAGCCTGGTACTGACGCTCGGCGCTGAGCTGATTCGCCCACCCATGGGCGGAGATGCCGCCGATGAGGTCATGGGCGTTAACGACCTCGACGACTATCGACGGTTCAGAGACACACTAACGCAGACTGGCGCTAAAAAGGTCGCGGTTATTGGTGCAGGACTCATTGGCTGCGAGTTTACTAATGACCTTCTCAATGGTGACTTCACGGTTGAAGCCGTCGATCCGATGGATTACTGCCTACCCACGCTGTTGCCCGAAACCGCAGGGCGCGCTGTTCAACGAGCGCTAGAGGAAAAAGGCGCACGCTTTCATTTCGGGCCATTGGCAACGGACGTCAACCGATCCGAGGGCGGCTACAGCGTTGCTCTTAATAACGGCGACACCATTGAAGCCGACGCCGTACTGTCTGCAGTAGGTGTTCGACCGAGAACGCAACTTGCGGCTGATGCTGGGATTGAGTGCGGACGCGGTATCAAGACGGACCGATACCTGCGCACCAGTGTCGATAATGTCTACGCCATTGGGGACTGTGCCGAAGTGGAAGGCCACGTCTTGGTCTATGTGGCACCGCTCATGGCGGCTGCGCGTGCGCTAGCGGCCACACTAACTGGCACACCGACAGAAGTGGCCTACCCTGCTATGCCCGTGACCATTAAAACACCCGCTTGCCCGGTCTGTGTGTCACCCGTAGGGCGTGACGCCGAGGGTGAATGGACCATTGAGGCTGATGGACAGGACGTCAGAGCCTTATTCCACAGCCCAGACGGTGACCTACTCGGCTTTGCGCTGACGGGCCAAGCGGTAAAAGAGCGTATGCCGCTGACCAAGCAGCTACCTGCCATTCTCTGATTCCTCGGCATTCCCGATGAAAATCCAATAAAAAGGCGCCACAGGCGCCTTTTTTGTTTGTGTGCGCAAAAGTTTCAGCAGGCCTCGACTAAACCGGCGGCACCCTGGCCTCCCGCAACACACATGGTCACAACGCCATAACGACCACCGGTGCGCTTCAGCTCACGCAGAACGCGACCCACCATCCGCGAGCCCGTCATACCGAAGGGGTGACCGATGGCAATACTGCCGCCATTCACGTTGTACTTGGCATTGTCGATATCGAGAAAGTCCCGGCAGTAGACACATTGCGATGCGAACGCTTCGTTTAGCTCCCAGAGATCAATATCATCCTGACTGAGACCCGCGCGCTTGAGCAGCTTTGGAATGGCGAATACCGGACCAATTCCCATCTCGTCAGGTTCACAGCCGGCAGTAACAAAACCGCGGAAATAACCCAGGGGCTCGACACCCAATTGCTCTGCGCGTTCAGCACTCATGAGAAGCGTCATTGAGGCGCCATCACTCAATTGTGAGGAGTTGCCAGCCGTGACACTGCCACCCTCTTCAAACGCTGGCTTCAGCATGGAGAGTCCATCGAGCGTGGTGTCGACCCGATTGCACTCGTCACGATCGACCATGACATCTTTGAATGTCTCGTCGCCGGTCTCCTTGTTCACCAACTTCATGGTGGCAGGCATCGGTACGATCTCTTCCTGAATGGCACCGGCATCGACGGCCTGAGCGTAACGCTGCTGGCTCTGCAGCGCATATTCATCCTGAGACTCGCGGGTAACGTTGTATCGACGAGCTACCACTTCGGCCGTGTTGCCCATCTGCATAAACACTTCAGGCTTGTTTTCGAGCAAAGCACAGTTCTGCTGGTACTTACCTTCCTCCTGGCGCACGCGCATCGAGATGGACTCCGCCCCGCCCGCCATCATGACATCGGTATAGCCCGAACCAATTTGGTTTGTCGCCATTGCGATTGTCTGGAGACCCGAGGCACAGAATCGATTCACTGTGGTGCCCGTCGCCTCGATGGGTAGCTTCGACAGAAAAGAGGCCATGCGTGCGAGATTGCCACTTTGCTCACCCGACTGGTTTGCCGCGCCCAAGATGATGTCATCGACCTCACCCGGATCGAAATTGGGGTTCCGATCGATCAGCGCATCGATCAAAAAGGCCGCCATATCATCAGAACGTGTCCAGTTAAAACTCCCACGAAATGACTTCGCCAAACCCGTGCGAACACTATCGACTACCACTACATCTCTCATATCCAATCCTCTCTTATTGCGCCGCTCACCTTAATCGGCAATTGGCTTCACCCGCAAACGAACATTGTCGCCACGTTTATGGTGTTCTTCCCAAAGCCGCTGATAACCGGTTCGCGAGATTCGCCACTCGCCGTCCTCACGTCGATATTCGTCTTCATAGAGTGCACTCCCCGTAATGGTGATGTCGTGCTCGAGAGAGACAAAAATATCCTGCAGGTACCAGATACCCGTCGCGGTATCGCCATCGACACAGATTTCCGGGTGATGCCCGTTGTGCATGCCGAAGTTCTGACCGGTGAATGACTTCTTGTAAAAGGCCTCCAACTGATCCCAGCCGTCCAGCTGAAAGTCATAATCACCGCCCACGAAAGACGCGGTGGCATCGCTTGTAAAGACAGTCTGCAGCCCCTCGATATTGCGCGTATCAAGAAAGCGAAAGTAGCGAGCCTTTAGTTGTTTGATCAGTTCAATTGACTCTAAATCCAACATCGCAGCCCCCTAGGCGTTCATGTGACACGCGGCTTGATAAGCCATGGTCATTGCAGGACCCAAGGTTGCTCCTGGACCTGGGTAAGTCGGCAAGATAGCTGCCGAGCAATTTCCCACCGCGAACAAGCCCTCAAACACACCGCCATCGGCTTTTTTGACCCGAGCAGAGGTGTCGGTATCCAGGCCACCCAATGTGCCGAAATCACCCGCTTCTATGCGCATAGCGTAAAACGGTGCTTTTACAATGGGCGCCAGACAGGGATTGGGTTTAATGGCGGGATCTGCATAGTAACGATCGTAAGCAGAGTCTCCGCGACCGAAGTCCTCATCTTTACCCGTCTCAGCATACTGATTCATCTTAGCGATGGTTTCTTCAAGACCGTCGGCGTCGATGCCGAGCATGTCAGCAAGCTCGCGGATGGTGTCTGCCTTAGCGACAAACCCCTCGTCGAACCACTTCTTAGGAATTTGAGAGTCAGGTTTCATCGCCTTGGTCATTAGCGGACCCACCATGAAGTTCTCTCGGAATGTCGCATCAAAGACATGCCATGCAGGCGCGTTTGGATGCGCTTCCGTGTGCGTTTTGAACAAGTCCTTCTGGAAAGCCATGTAGTTCTGCGACTCGTTGGCAAATCGTTTGCCATCGCGATTAACGACACAGGAGCCCGGGAACGATTTCTCCATAATCGCGAGCCGTGGCGCAGGCTCATCAGGCACACACAGCGTTGTTGTCCACCACGCATCGTTCATCAAACGCGTTTTCGCACCGAGCTCGAGACCGGCTAAGAGCGCGTCTCCCTCGTTACCGGGGTTACCAGCTGACCAAGTGGTGTTAGTCGGAGCCGGCAAATACTGCTCTCTCAGCGCCTGATTTTTCTCAAATCCGCCCGAGGCCAAGAT
>Ga0181574_10002859_pt1 | contig 15529 bp, 22 predicted proteins | sample 101ome_24_FD_145600 | JGI IMG/M metagenome (GOLD analysis project Ga0181574, IMG submission 145600) | Coastal salt marsh microbial communities from the Groves Creek Marsh, Skidaway Island, Georgia - 101410AT metaG (spades assembly) | ecosystem: Environmental > Aquatic > Marine > Intertidal zone... | reverse complement strand
CAAACTCTGAATCATAGAATAGCAGTACGGCGTCTTCATATTTTTTCAAATATGCCGAAGCCATAATAAGACCAAAAGATGTCTTAAAATGTTTTGATGGACCTGCAAGAACTGTAAGGCCTGGAGCAATTCCACCGTCTACAGAACCTGATAATGCCACATTAATCATTGGTACATCTGTTGGTACCATATCTTTTTCAGTAAAAAACTTACTTTCACTAAGAGCAGCAGTAAATTCTACTTTACTGTTTTTCTTCAATTTATCCATTATTGACATATTATACGGGAGTCCCTTCATATTGATTATTCATAATAAATCGTTTTACATCAGTAGTTGGTTCCCAACCAAATTCTTCTTTTATATGAGTATTATCAGCAGTATTATCTGGTGCTTCACATGTAGCACCTTCTTTTATAGGTACGTCATAGCCAGCCAATTCTGCCAAATCAGATACAGTATTACCCACTCCAGTACCAATATCGTAAGCGCGCTGTTGTGGCTCAGTGTCCGAATTGATAATAGCCAATATCGCTGAGACAACATCACTAACGTGAATAAAGTCACGCACGTGATTAGTACTATACTCAAGATTGCCTGAAAGAAGCCTACCCATGAACATAGTATCGCGAGCACCATCACCGTACACAGTTGTAAAGCGAAGCGCGGTTTGTCTAGCTCTTGCAGTTTCTTCGTTAACTTTCTTTGTTGTTCCATAAGGAGATAACCACCATCTGTGAATACAAGATGAGGAAGCATATAATAATGGTACATTATTCTTCCTACAGATTTGTTGTATTCGAGTTGTATTTTCTACATTGTTTTTCCAATATTCTTGTGGATATTCAATGCTACGTCTTACATCGGCTTGTGCTGCTAAATGAATTACCCAACTTACACCAGAAGGCAATTCAAAATTATCGATATGTCTCTCAATCTTTCGATCCCACTGATCTACAACATGTCCAGCTGCAATCAGTTCCTTTACCAAATGGGATCCAATGAACCCATGTGATCCAGTTACTACAATTTTCATTTGAGAATCCTCTAATATTACTGAAGCTATTTATCCTATTATACCATAAATTCGTCTAATAGTACACTCTTTTCTGGAGGTCGACCTTGTCTTTGTGCCCATCCTGATACCCAACCAGAATTATTTTGAATATCAGCAGCAATATGGTCAAATGTATCATCATTTCGTGGTACATAATTTTGACCAAATCTAACAAAATCACATAGAACATCTTCGTTATCTCGTGGAGCTCCACCCATACGTTCACATAATATATCCATAAATTTATCAGTACTATATCCACTTGACATCATTTTCATACACCTAACAGCATTATTACCAAAGTATCCATGAGACTGATCATCCACAAGATCTTTATGATAATCACCTAAATCATATGAAAAAGCAGCATAAACAAAGTTAAATTTTCTATGTCCTTGTTCAGCATTATATGCATTTAAAAAATCTGTAACTTGTTTATGTGTTTTCTTTTGGCCACTATATAACCAATCAATGAGTCTATCTAAAAGATGCGGTAATTCTTCAGTAAGATAATCAATAACACTTACACCTTTACGAGGAGCTGGAGGTTGATTTCCAATTGAAGTAAAAGTTGGAATTTTATTTGCTTTACGATATTTAAGATCAGCACTCATTTCTTCGATTGATTCTAAAACTCCCCATTTATGGACACAATTATTTCTATAACCATGATCTCTTGTAAATGATGCTCCAGATCCTGTGGCTCTATGACACATATAAGCAAATAACCACGTTTTAAGATCCCATTTTTCAGTGATATAACTATCAACTAAGTCTACGTGTTTTTGACCTAAAGCTTTATTCTTTAATTGATGATGTCTTTTTGGTGTTTCACTACGATATCTTAAATCTTGTAAAACATTTGAAAAACCAGCGGCATCTCTTGTATAACAATCGTAAATATCAATCTCTTGCATAAGATCGTCATTTACTTCTTTATTTGCTACTTCACCTGTATAAGGAACTTTCCCCCAATTACAATTAATTTGTAACCACTTGGCTCTTGGATAATAATAATCAACTAAAATATCAATTGCTTTTTCGTTAAGCCACATTCTTCGCCCACTCCCTATATGAATCTATAGTATTTGCTAATTCTAAATTTTGTAAAATTGGTTCTTTTCCTACATTCCAAAAGAGAATGTCTTTATTAGTATTTTTAGGAATATACTTCCATACTTTACCATCATAAGTATCTATAGTGGGAAAAGGTGGTAGGTTTTCTTTTTTCTCTGCTTGCAAAAATGCAAGAGGTTCACATATAGGTTCGGCGATTCCAAGTTCTCCAGCTTTCATATTACGAGATACACAAACCGAATAGAACTTCGCATTTGGCCATGCAATCTGAAGGGCACGAGTAAGTACACCTGTTGATGTAGCAGTATAAACTTCTTCTGGCTCTCGTATTTTTGAAGCTGTCTTTACAATACCAGCTGTGACCATTTCGTGTTTTAATCCAAGCGGTACAAAGAAAGCATTTTTTCTTTCAGAAGCCCATTTCTTTGCAATGGCATTTAGATTTGGCATAGCAGCTATTCTATGAAATTCGTATTTAGCTCCTCGTTCAATACAACAGGCTTGATGGTGACTAATCTTTTTTGATGAAGGCATAAAGAGCATGACATCTTTATTATGCTTCTTCGCTACGTCAAGTATACTAACACCAGCAAGACCAGTCCGAGGTTGAACATAAACGATAGTATCGATTCGAGAATCAAGACTACTAATAAGACAATCACCGCCACGAACTTTAGAACCCACAAGATAGTCGTCACGAACAACTCGTACACCATCGTGCATATCAACCACTGGTTCACCATAAGGATCTTCCCAATCTTTTGCTAAATCTAAATAATATTCTTTTGGATCTCCGTAGAATGGGTTTATATCTTTATTTACTCCATCTATAACATGATTTTCAAACGCCAAGTGGTGATACTCCCCAATCATTTCTTCTATGAAATGGAGGAGCAATGTGTACACTTCCACCGTGTTCCATATAAGTATTCGCATATTTTTCTGGATCCATAGTATACCAATGTTCAGGTGGCATTACTACTTTACCTTTTGATTCATCGTGTAATATTTCAATAAAACGATTTGTGAGATCATAACGTTCTTTCCATGATCCAAAGAATGGAGTCTTTTTAAAATAACCAGTTTTAGGCAACTTACGACCTTCGTATTCTACTGGAACAGGAGCCGTAAACCAAACGTCATCACCAAGTTCATTACCTTGACGAACATATTCTTTAAGAGTTTCTTTTAAGTCAAAACTAGGATAACGCAATATATGGTGACGAATATCAATAGAACCAAGGCATATCGTAAGTCTATGTACGGATTCTTTGAAGTCTTCTCTAAGTCCTCTTCTAAGAGATCCATAAAGTGTTTTGCCATCAGTACGATAAACACGATCGCCAGTAGCGCTAAAAGCAATTGTATGAGAATCTCCATAGGTAATTCCATCTGATATAATATTTTTTTGTGTTAAGAAAGGAATATATTTTATTCTTTCAGAAACCATATCACACCACTTTTCAGTGATGCCTTCATATGTAGTATTATTACCTATACGAACTTTTAGCATAGCTCCATAGTCTGGCATATCACAATCAAGTGACGTGATATTGTTACACGCTAACAACGTGTTTATTTTATCAAATATTTCTTTTGTAGCTCCACCAAATAAATTAAGTGTCCCACCAAAATTTACACCATGATCAACGTAAACTTGATCGGCTTTTAGAATATTAACAGAGCACTTATGATCTATTGCGGCATTTAGTTGGTTTTGCCAAATTTGTGTCCATCCTAAAACATGCGACTTTTCAGTTTTAGGAATGTTAGTGATAGGATTCGTTATGACTTTCATATACTGACCTCAAGCTGAAATCCTTTGGAAAGATCCATTCATATGGAATTCTTTTCGTAGGTGATTTTACTCCATGATTAATAGCAATATGCTTATAAAAGAAACATGTCTTATCTTCTATGTTCAAAAGCTTTTGCTCTTTAATTGGATTCATAGGATGATTCGACAATATCTCCATTTGTTCTAGCCATATTCTACCATATTCGTTAGTAGAAGTAAATAGTCCATTTTCATCTATTTCGTATTTTACTTTACTCATTAAATTTTTGCCACCAAATATTTGGTGCATGCCATCAAAATGACCAGTACCTCCAAACAGAACAGATTCTGGATCACAGACATTAGGATATGCCATAGCAATATAACGAGCAAAGTTTTTACATGGATACATAGGATTTCTAAATCCTTGTTCCTTCGCAAAATACTGTGCCATTTCTTTTGCAAGTTCCATCATAGTCCAAGGTCTATTTTTAGAACTTAAGATATGACCCATATCTTCAGCAGCTTGCTTTGGTCCAGTTAATAACCATTCACGAACATTAGTACCTTTAGGATAATAGATTTGAAATAAATCATTTCGAGCATGTCTATGATGTTCAAATCGTTCTTTTAATCCTTGTACACCATGATTCATTAGAGTTGTAAGTGTTAACCAATGTTCATTAGTAAAACTAAAAACGAGAGTATACCACATACGATGAAAATCATCGGTTACATCTGACATAATATCACAAAATGGATGTTCATGCCAGTGTAACCGATGTGAAAAGATTTGATAATCTTGTTTGAGTAATGTATCTTGTCTTTGATCGAACTTATGACAAAACTCAAAGAACTTTTCGAATCTCTGTTCTTGAGTCCAATCTTTCATCCAACTATCAACAGGTTTTCCTTTTTTATTAAGGTCTACTACTGATGTATTTTCATATAAGATATCATATTCATTAGGTGATAAGTTCATAATCAAAGAGTTCTTTTTTAGTAACGATCACCAAAAATGGTTTGTTGTTCGGCTTGCATATGCGCCATATCAATTTCAAGTTTAGTGATTCGTTCTTTTAGTTCAATTATTTCTTTATTCTTTTCAAGTTCTTCTTGTGCTTTTAATTTAGCATCTTCTTCACGACTTCGTCTCATCATATAATCATAATATGGTTCACGATGATTTCTTGTATCGAAAACATCGTCTTCGTTATCCTTGACACCGTGAGCTTCTCTCAGTTTTTGCAATAAGTTCATATCTAACTCCTGCTTCTTGAAATAATTGTTTTGTTAACGACCATGAATCATGCCACCGCTCATCTACATCAGCGCGCATCACGACTCTTTTTACTCCAACTTGAATTACACCTAACGCGCAGTTAGAACAAGTTGGTAAGCCAGTCACATACATGGTTGATCCATCTAATGAAACACCATTGAAACCAGCATTATAGATGCAGTTCATTTCAGCATGAACTACAAATTTGTATTTCTTTTCTCGATTTGTATACCTTTCTGTTGAATCTAGTATTTTACGTGGAAATCCATTATAGCCTTGAGCCAATACTTGACCTTTATCACCAATAGCCACAGCGCCTATTTGGCGTGATGGATCTTTAGACCATGTAGCAATATGCTCAGCAAGATCTAAATAACGATAATCCCATTTATTTAACAAGGTGAAAATGCCTTTCGTAGACATGAAGATTTTGTACTTGCCAAATAATATGACCTACTTCCATATCCTTTCTATAATCACTGTCCCAAGCTTGAGCATGATATAGGCTATTATAATTTTCTACAAAACTTGATAACACAAATTGTTGCCACGCATAATCGTTTTTATATCCATATACGACATCGTTTGATCGCATTTGAACAACTGCATTGATTTGACCATCTCTAATATAGTAACTAACGGCATTAGTACAAATAAAATCATTTTTACCATTTTCGTTGTACTCTTGCCAAATTGAAGGGCGATTATAAATCATCGTAGCTCTACGACTATCAGGATTTGCAAGTAATTCATCAAGTGCTTGATTATACTGGCTATAATATATATCATCGAAAATCAATTTTCCGTAATTAGAATTGATTTCTCCATGAGTATTAGCTGTATATTTCCATGCAGCTGGAGCATCAGCACCAGACTCTTTATGAATATCATAAATATTAGTCGACATCGACTGATACCATGCAATTTCAGCAGCAACATAGTCTTCATTAACTGTGCCAAAAATACTTGGTTCATCTGCTATGAACGAAGCACCAATCAATTCAATTGTTTTTTGGCCTGTTTTATCAGTGGTGAATGCTTCATCGCTCAATTCGCCAATAAAATATTCACGGATATCATGTACACTATTTAATTTCATGGTTATATTCTATCACAAATCTTTCTTAAAGTAAACAATATTTTGTTCTTTTTCTCGATCATCTCGTTCATATTGTTCTCTATACTTATTATTCGCTTTAATGACTTCTTCAATAATCGAAAGAACTCCAAGACCTGCGGTTTCAACAATTGCTTTTGTATCTTTCGGGAAACATGCTCCACCGAAACCTCTTTTGTTGTCAAATCCTGGAACTTTAGTATGACCATGACCAATTCTCTTATCAGCTCCAGCAGCATTAAATACTACAGAAGGATTAGCATCGTATTGTGCACAAAGATCATACATTTGATTAAAGAACGTTACTTTAGTCGCTAAGAAAGAATTAATAGTATATTTAACTAAAGAAGCTTCAATCATAGTCATAGTAAAAAACGATGCAGGATTACATAAACTATAACCCACATATAAATCTATAACATCATCTACAGCTTCAACTGGGCCACCTAAAATATGAAATTGTGGATTAATAAATTGTTCTGCTGCTGATTTTTCAGTAAGAAATTCTGGATTATACACCACATCTGGATGCATCATTTCTTCAACGATATGAGGTGGAACAGTAGATTTTAGAATAATTTTTGCTGGAAAATCATTTGAGAGTAATTCTTCCATGACTTCTCGAACAATACTAAAATCGTCCATTGGTGTTGGAACACAAACGAAAATAAAATCTGTATCATCATCAATGTCCATAATTTCAGTGCCAAGTTTTGGATCAATGTGTTGTTGAGTTACATGAGGATGATTAAATCCATATGCAACTGCGCCACCGACAAATCCTAATCCGACAATAGCTATTTTTTGTTCGTGCATTCCGAAACTCTCATCCTTAAATCGCTCGTCGAAAAGCGATGATCCCTCTTGTTGAAATAAAGTTGTATTCCCCTTTTCCTGCATTCGTCTTTTCCTGTGAATTCTTTATCCCGATATTCTTCACCGAGTATTCGAATATCAATAGGATACATGTTGAGAATGTCGAGTAAATCATTTTCAGTCGTATATACGACTACTTCATCGACATATTTGATTGCTGCTAATTGTGCCTGTCTCTCAACAACAGTTTGTACAGGTGTATTTTTTAATCTGCGATCAATCGAAGGATCCACCTGTAATCCAACAATGAGATAATCACAAATTGATTTAGCTTCACGCAACATTGCTACGTGCCCAGCATGCAGTAAATCAAATGTACTACATGTAAAACCTATAGTGTCTTTAGAATATTCCACGTATTTTTCCAATCCATAACTGTAAATGATTTACCGCATGGCATTTCATTTACTGCATCATAAATTTCAGCGTCATTACCACCAAATTGTGTTTTATCGCCAAAGAAATATATATTATCGTAACGATTGAAGTCTTTTAGAATTTGAGCCTTATTACAACCTAACGGAGTAATATCAATTCCAGTTTCACCAGCCACTTTAAATTCAATATCTTTAAAATGTTCTCTAAGTCTACTTGCAATTTTATCTCTGTCTTGATTTAGTTGATCATATTCGACATATAATTTACGTTCACCAAGAGTACAATTACGACCAACAATACTAAAGTTAAGTAGACCTACTCGTTGTTCAATGTGATTACCTGTTCGAAGTGGAAATTTATTTTCTCTTAATTCAAATTCCAAAATACGAATGAGATGATCAGATGCCGTCCAATCACTTTCATTAATACAAACGTTTTTTCTAAAAACTTGTGCACCAGCACATTGATAAACACGTTTACACGATTCGTAAATACATTCACCAATCTGTTCAATAGTTTTTGGTCTATCACTGCCAGTTACAAGATAGACCTCGTTCTTTTCGATGAACTTAGAAAACCATACAGCAAATTTTTTATCCATACGTCCACGGCTTGGAGTTAGCGTGCCATCTACGTCAAAGATATATTTATTCTTCTGCTTGCGATTTACGTGTGGTATTGACATTAATTGGCCTATTCAAAAAATCACGACCTGGTTCTTGACCATCCATACCACCTTGCATATAGGCTGCAAAGAAGGATGCATAGTTAATCATATCTATACATGAATCTTCGAGCGATTCAAAATTTGGTGCGTAATCAGGATCACTTTCCATTGCTTCAAGTACTGACTGCATACGTAAAATCTTGGCATGCATGATATCAAGAATGGTTGCGCAACCACGCGGATAATACATGGCTTGACGAATACGTGAATTTGGATTTTGGTAATCGTTACCTTTTTTATTTTGAATTTCAGCTGCTTTTTGCAGGATCTTTAAACTGTCTTTCATTAACAAACTTCCCAACCTAAATTTTCTACAACCCAATCGTTGCCTTTATCTTTTGCGATAGCACATACTATTTGTTCACGAGGCTCTGTATCCATATCATTAATTGTATTAACGGCATTTTCTATATTGCCAAGAGAAATTTGAACGTCAACAAATTGAAACGCTTTTAGATCATCAAGATAAAGATCTTTCAAATCTTTGTCTTCGATTGAGTAGCTAAATGTTTGATCGATAAGAGTTTTAACGGCGTTCATAGTATTCTCCTTCATTTGATATATCTATCCTACCATAACCAGAATACATTGTACATGCTTTTGTTTCATTTGAAATCAATGACTTATCATTTTTTTCGGTCTGTAATAATAACCATCATACTGACTCTTTTGCATTTTAAGTAAAACTTTATTAGCTTCTTCATAAGCAAAAAATGTATGTGGTACAACTTGACCAACTTTTAAAAAGCTCTTAGTGTCGATAGTACTATAAAATAAGAAATGAGTAAGTTCGCCTTGAGAAGCTCGAGATTTCATCATTTCTAATTTTTGCTCTGCAGTTTTACCATCACGTGACTTGCTTCGCGTTATATTATAGTTAATGCTTTCTAATCTTTTAGCATCAACAAGATGATCAAGAATTTTAAAATCATGTTTATAATTACTTGGCATTTTTACTAAAGGTTTGTCAGCACCATAAAGTAACCACCACTCAAGTAAAAGATAATCACAGTGTTTTCTGTCTATATATGATCCTTTAGCGTATTGATGATTAGCATAATTACAAAAGTCTTGAGTAACTACAATATCGCGAGTCACTAAATTAGAAAGTTGATTAATCATCGTTATATTTTCCAAGTTTAAAAAAGTGTTTATCAATTTCCCAAAATCTTTTCATTATAGGTTTACTCATATCTTTTTCTACAAGGGTTTTAATTGGATTTGAAAAAGACATTACTGCACATACTGTACCACAATCTAAAACATATCTTTCATTTATTTTAGGAAAAAACACTATGACATTTAAAGGCAAATGTGTAGCAGGAACTAATCCTGGAGAAACTAAATATGGTTGATCATTCCAAAAAATTGGATCGACAAATTGAACAAATGTATCTTTAACATTGATAGTACAATCGAATTCAAACTTTAAGGCAATATAATTATCAAGATCTCCACCCATTTGTTCGGCTGAATGATGTGATATTGTTTTTAAAGTAGTGAATCGATTTTTGTATTGAAAATTATATTCACCTTTATCACTTGTTTCTATCATAATATCACAAGGAAATTTAATAGCAACTGAATGTTTAAATAGCGTATTAAAAGCTGGACAAGCACGAGATGTTTTTATATTCGAAAGTGCACGAGGAGTATATAATCCGTTCATTATATTTTCCCAATTTTTTCTCAAGAAATCAGTACGACTTGTGATAGTTCCATCAACCAATGTAGGATGTTTTTTAAACCATTCAGGTTTTTCTCTAGATAAAAAATCACCTTCAATGTTATGACCAAGTTCGCCTTTTACAGCCACATAATAATTTAAATCTTTCATTTTAACTCCCTAGAAATTTTTATAAACATATTCTAAAGCTCTATCTGCTTCTTTTTCCATTTGTCTGTTTTCGTACCAATTACCGGTTTCTTGATCAAGTTCTCTACACATAGTAGTAATTTCTTGACATGTGATTGGATAATTATTTTTTACAGCATTACCAGCAATAGCAACCATAATTTGATACATTTTATGATACCAACCAGTATTATTTATTAAGCGATATTCAGATTCCAAATTTTTAGGAAAGAATGGACAATCACGATATGATGACCAATTAAAATTTGTATTATCAAGTTTAGATTTACGATGTTCGATAATTTGAGATTGAATTACTTCAGGCAATCTATCGAAAAAATTATTACTTGTTTTAATTGGAGCTGGATGTTTTGCCATCAAAACATCTGGATCTATAGCCACACCAGTATGATCAAAAATAAAGTTGAAAGCAGACTTGTACGTGCCAGGGATATAATACATTCGTGAATAATCTTTAGTCTGTTTATCTCCAATCGAACCGAGTTCGGTATTGAGGGCATACCAGAAAGCTCTGATGTTATCTGCTTCAACTCTTTTCGTAAGTGGGAACACAAGCCTAAACTTAGGATAATCTTCTCGACTGCTAGCAGTACTATAGCAAATAAAGCTGAACTTATTATATAAGGTAACCAACTCATTTTGTAGATCTCCTTCAAACTTATGGTCATCAACATCAACGGCACACCAACCACCCCAATCAACTACATTGGCATTAGCTCGAGTTGTATTGGGTTGGTAAGTGGCAGGAGATATGAGTTGTGCTTCTTGTTTAGATTCACGAGGCACTTTAGCGAGATCGTATAACAATTGTTTGAACTGGTCAAAATTGTCCAAGTCCATACGACGATGTGTCTTATTGTCAAATACGCTTTTAAACAGCGTTAGAGAGATCTCCATGATTATCCTCATGATTTGGTGGTGTCCATCCACCTGGCTTTAATAGATCAGGAAGACCAAAGCGATTTGGTCGACCAGGTTTTACGCCTGCTTTTTTGGCCATATTTGCTTTATAAATTTCATCCCATGCTTTATTGGCATCCACACCAAAAACGTCGAGAGTACCGATAGCAAAAACACAAAGGTCAATAAGACCGTCAACGATTTCCTCGGAATCGCCATTATTAATTGCTTGCATTGTTTCATGTAATTCCTCATTACACATCAAAAGACGAAACATAAGATACTTTTTCATAAGATCTTTGTTGTCTTTATTATTTTCAAACCAATCATGTACACCGTATTTCTGGTGCATTTCATTGATATCTTTTACCCAATTTTCACTCATAGGCCTATTATACTCCATTTTTCATTTTTTGTACATACTTTACACAAAGAAATCTTCTAGTGTTGCTTGTTCTTCGGCTGACCACCCAACCGCATTGAGAATAAAGTTAAGTGGCTCGATGAAAGTCTTTTCGAATTGTAAATCATAATCAACATATCGGTGTAGCTTGAATTCTTCGGGCAAAACATCTGGATATGCGATTACGTTTTCTTGAATTGGATTTGGAACTTTAAGATACGTGAATTTGAGGCGATCACCATTTACAACCGACTCATACTTTTTTGTAAGCTTATGTTGTTTTAAGTATTTGTTATATAAGATAGCACCACGAACATGAATCGGTGTACCTTTCTTATATGAACCACGTTCCATCCAATCCGTAATATTAGATATAGATCTTGGAAAACTTACTTGCTCTGGAGGCAGACTATTGAATTGTTGTCTAAAATCTGCGATATATTTTTGAGTTTCGGCCTCTGTACCAGACAAGATAATCTTAAAGACTTCTTTAAATTTGTCACGTACTACTTCAGGTGTAGAAGATTTAATAGCCTCGATGCCCATAATTTTGAGTTTTGGCTCAGCATATTGTACGCCTTCGTTATTATGAACATTTAGAATATAGCGTTTCTTTGCTGTCCAAATACCACGATCAGCAATAACTTCTCTACCCATTTCCATACGATTTTTATGGCCATTCATATTTTTAAACAATTGTTTATATGCTTTGGCTAATGCTGGCTCAAAATGATCTTTACATATCTTATCTAAAAATTGAACTGGATTCTTAGGTTTTAATAACCCAACCAAAGGGCCAAAATTAACATACAAAGAATCAGTATCAATAGCAATAACATAGTCTGCATCGGTTTTTAATAGTTGATTCATGGTCATATTCATAGCTTTTTCAGCCCATTGTATAGCAAGCTGACCAGATAAAGTTACGCCTTCGGCAAGTCGCAAATCAAAATATTTAAAGTATTGATTACCCAATGCACCATACAGTGAGTTCATCAAAATCTTAATCGCCATTTGCTGGTTACCAAGAGTATTTATTTCATTTTGTAAACTTTCGTCTTTTGTTTTTTGATATTGTTGCTCAGTAGCAAGCATCATATTTTTGATAGATCGACGTTCGTCATAGTAATCTTCAATAATGCTTGGAATTACACCATCAATATCTTTACGATATGTAGAACCATTAGCTGCTACTGCGTAATTACTTTCAGTTGGAAGTCCACCATTCAAATAATGGTCAACACTATTAATTTGATTTTGGCTAATCAAAGTTTCGGGTGACATATTGTTTTGAACAATAATATTAGGATATAGTGAATTTAAATCGAATGATACAACCCAATCATGAGCACCAACCATAGGATCTTTTACATAACCACCAGCAAATTTTGATTTATGTGCTTCAGGTGGAAAAGCAGGTGGTACAATTTTTTGTGAGTTAAGTTTACGATAGATGATTGATTCCCATATCGCTGTAGTACCAAATGTATCTTGATAATTTACACCACCTTTATATGCGATAGTCATAGCCAAAGTAATAAGACCAAGTTTATCTTCGAGACGATCAACAAGTTGTACGTCTTTCATATTATAGTCGATATACTTTTGGAAATCATCTTTATAAAGATTGCGAAGAGAACCAGATTCTTCAAACGAAAGCTTTTTCTCGCCAAGAACTACATAAGCAATATGGTCAAGTTTATATGATTCTTGTGGACCATATGTATAACCAAATTTTTGAAATAATTCGAGGTAATCGAGTGTTTGAATACCTTTAATATCGTATACATCTTCTTCTTTACCACGACGAGTAATTTTACGATAGTCTACCATACCCCATGGAGAGAATCGCTTGATATCATTAAGACCAAGGATTTTGGCACAACGATTAATAAGATACGGAATATCAAAGAATCGAGTATTCCAACCTGTGATAACATCAGGCGTACGAGCAGGATCTGACCACCAATTGAGAAATTGACGAAATAAATCTTCTTCGTCATGACATTTAGTATACAAAACAGGTTGAATAAGAGCTTTATCTGTGTCGAAATCACCATAACCCCAAACCCAATACACATCAGATTTGCTTGATTTTACAGTGATAGCTAAGACACGTTGATTGGCTTCAGACGGATGTGGAAATCCATCATCGTATTCAGTTTCGATATCGATCGTGGCCACATTAATAAGCTCACGTTTAAATTCGATTTGTTTTGGAAACTTAGATGTGATGTATTGATGAATATAATTTGGATTACCAAACACAGATCTATTAGCCACATCTTTATTTGATTCGAGCCAACCTTTGGCATCTCTCATAGAATCAAAAGACAGTCGACCAACTTTTTGACCATATAATGATCGCCAACCTGTATCTTTTTCAGACATAACAAAAAACTCTGGCGAAAACTTATCCTTACGATAAACATTTTTGCCAGAGTTATCATAGCCACGGTACAACATAGAGTTACCGTAGCGAACTACAGAAGTGTAAAAGTTTGACATAATATAATTCTAACACAATTGCGTTGGAATGTAAACCGCTAAATGCGTTCTTGGTCTAAAAAATATGAATAAGCTACTTTACCAGAAGCAATCATACAACCTTCACCAGTTCGTTTAACTGCTCTAATATAAACAAATTCATCAGGTACTTTAACCCATAATGAGTCAGCAACTCCTTCGGTAAAAGTCTGACCCATCATAATCATAGTATATTGTTCATCATTTAACCATTGAACAAGTGAAACTAAATCACCGCACATAGCGCCAACAAATCTTTGTTGAGCTTGTTGAGCACTAGATGATAATGGGATCAGGCCCAAAAAACATATTGCTAATACTTTACATAAGTTCGAAATGTGGTCCATCGATAAAAGGCCTCCGACCTTGGCTTCGACGAAGATCTATATATGCGTTCATAGCATCTTCAGCCGATCCAGGGTAGTCCCTAATATCTCCTTCAGACCAAGCGGCGCCCCACTTGATCGCTACTCCAAGCTCTTCAGCGGCTTGTTTGAAAGCGTCACAAATATCGTCGTATACATTAAGTTCCCAAACTACATCCGATCCATCGTATGCTACTACATCCACGGCATGTGAATAACCGGAATCTTGAATAAGATGTTTTGATTTCATTGTTTGAGAACGTCCCGAAGCAACAAGCTTCTCTTGTTCTTCAATTGTCCGTACTCCATATGTTACACCAAAATCTACTTTTGTGTATTCAATTGCACGTTCTACAACGGCAACCATATCTGGATGTACACCTTCTAGTTTTCCACGGCTTCGTGACGATAAACTAAATCCCATAGTAATTTCCTTTGATTGTTGCTATTAATGTATATTTATATTAAATGAAAAAGGGGCAATAAAGCCCCTTCCATCATTTTTCTTTTGTTGTTACAAATTCATAAAGCTTATCAGCTTGTGCTTTAATTTCGTCAGGTGTAATTGCCTTTGGAATATAATTTTTATAAGCTTCTAATGCTTGTTCAGCATTGTCTTTATACATGTCCATTGCTTTATAAGCAACTTCCATTTGAATATCGTATTGTTTGTCAAGCATTTCTTTTGCCATATTCAATACATCGTAACGAATTTGATAAGGGTTATTTGCCATTTTGGCCTCCTGTGTGTTGTGTGTGGGAGAGGAGCTTAACGCTCCCCTCTAAGTGATTTTACTTGCATCATACAATGTTTTGCTTCTTCATAATAACCAAGTGAAGCAAGATGCGCTGCGGCTCTACTATATCCTGCTATTTCACAGAAATGATTAAAGCCTGACCAAAAACCTTGAAGAGGTGTGAATGTGTATTTCATTACTGTATCCATTACACCCACCCCGTTAGGTTTTGATTTACTGATCTTTTCATATCAGTATCACCTTTAGCGATTGAATAAATGTCGCCTCTGGCAATTCCAATATCTGTCAATTCTGCATCAGTTAACCGTGATAATTCTTTCACAGTTTCATTGATTTCTCTTTGACGCTTTACGTATGCGTTCCAAGATCGAAGAAAATCGAAAAGACCTTCAAGCGGTTTCGTTAAGAAGTT
>Ga0181574_10002854_pt1 | contig 15547 bp, 7 predicted proteins | sample 101ome_24_FD_145600 | JGI IMG/M metagenome (GOLD analysis project Ga0181574, IMG submission 145600) | Coastal salt marsh microbial communities from the Groves Creek Marsh, Skidaway Island, Georgia - 101410AT metaG (spades assembly) | ecosystem: Environmental > Aquatic > Marine > Intertidal zone... | reverse complement strand
TAGCAGACCATGAAAGACTATCAGGAGCAGTAAAATTCCAAGTACCACCGCCAATCATTTTAATATTACGATCTTGGCTAACTAGTGCACCAATATCAGAGTTGGCATTAACAAACTGATATATGTCAGAATTATTAATAACTTGAATATTGCCGGCACCATCTACTTCAAATACTATATATCCAATATAGGCAGCACCAGGGACAGCATTAGGAACTATAGCCGTCGCCGCAGAAGCACCTTCAGTTCCTTCCACTAGAACAAGATTACCAGATGTGTCTAAGAACACGCCTAATTTATTGAACATACTGGTAGCTGTAGTAATGGCTATAGCAGAACCAACAGAAGGTGTGATATTACCGGCGTTTGTAGCATCAAAAGTAATAGTGCCACCGGCAAAAGTAGGAACGACTCCGTCTATTGGAGCCGCTTGGGTATTTCGTCCAGTACCAGGATTAGTAATAATGGCAGCGTCTAATGTTACAACTAGACCGGCAGGATCAGAACCAACCATCCTAATAGGAACTGTAAGATCTGAATTGATAGCTCTTAATAGATCATCCAATTCAGTTGAATTAGCATCTTTTCCGCCAATAATATCTGCTATATAATCTGAGTTTATAGTTAGTTGATCAAGAAAGTCTCTCGATACTGTTTGACGTGCATCTAATTTTGTACTCATATCAGTGCCTTACCTGTTAATGATCTATTCTAAATCTTAATCTATCGCCTTCTAAAAGATCGAAAGTCATTTGGATATCGCTACATGGATCACTGTCAGTTTGATTCCAGTCTATCCCTAAAACCATAAGTTCATCATTTAGATAGATCTTTAAATCATCTCCGACATACGAGCGATTGTTTGGTAGCGCAATATTGGTTCCAGTAGGGATTCCACCAACTCCAATCCACATAGTCTCATTATATATTGTAACATCATAATTCTCAATCTTAAAGCGGATTACGGTACCCTCACTTAGATTTTTAGTAAAAGTAATTTGAGTTCTAGGTGCTACACCAACATAATGATAGTCCACGCTTGGTTCTGCAGACTGACCATCTATGAAAACCTCTAAATTTGTGTTAGTATATTGGCCGGCATTTGGTAGGCTTATAAGAGTACCGGCGGTAAGACCGCCGGTACTTATAGTAACTGTTTCGTCGTAAATAGGGCCAATAACACTAGTTTTCCGTATTCTAGGTACACCGTTTATCAGCACTAGTTGACTGGCCACATTAACTCCTATTAATTAACGCCCATTACTTGAATTTGAATATCGATGGTGTTAGCATCTCTTACAATACCTACTCTTACTACAGCTTCATCTGCACCTGTAGGCGCTGTTGAAGTTAATCGGCCAGGAGTAAAAGGACTAACATAAACTGGTTGACCTATTGTAAATCCATGACCAGTAACAGTCATTGTACCCACCTTATACATAGGGTTGACGATAGATCCTCCTATCAATTCACCAGTAGCAAGAACAACACCGACTGGGTAGAAATTATTGTCAGTAGTAGAAGTATCAACATCAACTTGGTACATGTGACCTGCCGTCTCTGCTTCTCCTGGTCGCCCTGCTCTTAATGCATATAACTCACCTATTGACATATTACTAGGCCCACCTAAAGTGAGTCCAGATTCTGTAATAGCACCTGTGTCAGCATCTTCTAGAACAGTAGTTCTAGCCGCTAATTGATCAAGAGCGTCATCTATTTCACCAGGATCAGCATCGCCATCCCAATCAGTAAGAACTGCTGGAGTATATGTAATATCTGCCGCATCAAGTGCCTGGATATTACCATCTAATTTTTCAATAGCTGAAATAATGCTATCAGCAGAAGAAACCGTACCAGCACCAGCTGTATAACCAGTAAGTGTTTTTGCAATTACTGCATCATTGTCTAAGATGATAACACCAAGACCGGCACCTACATTAGAGATCGTAGCTTCACCAGACATTGTAACTGCAACAGCTTGACCGGATCCGTCGTATGCGATGATGTTTTTATGAGCAGAGGTGTCTATCGTGATATCGAAACCTGTTTTCGTAAGAAGGCCAGAAGCAGTTGTAGATTCAAATGCTTTAGTTGACCAAGAAGCGCCACCGTAGTAGTAAAGTAGTGTGGATTCGTCGTCAGCGGAAACGAACATACCCGTTGAAGGATCTGTGTATTGCCACGCCGCGCCGTCCCATTCGGCAATCTTGTTATCTTGTCCTGCCCAGTCACCAGCACCAGTACCGTTAATTAAATAACGATCACCTGTTGAAGGACTAAGAGCTGTTGGATCAAGTGTACCAGCACTTACAACCGAGTCTTGCCACTCTAGACCGTTGATAAGGTCTGTGTTGGCTTCTGCTTTAGTTTCTAGAGCTTGTAGTGCAGCTTTGATAGTTGAACTATCAGCGATAGTGTCACCAGTAAAGGTTCCTAAATCAGTTTCAGTATCAGCAGTACCAGAAAGAGTACGAAGGTCAGCAGCATCTTGGCCAACTTCTTGTAGAGCACCTTCTACTGTAAGACTGGTATATAAATCGCCAGCATCGTGGACACCAACTAAGCTAGCACCTTCTCCAACTACAATAGATTCTAAATCACCCCATTTACGATCTAAGAAATCTAAAGCAACATACACAGGCATATTATTAGATACTACATTTTGTTCTGTAAAGGTGAATGAACTAGAGGTAATACCACCAATTTGGGTTGCTATCTCAATTAAAACTCCTTCAACGTTAAAATTAGTCCAATAACCGCCGAAGTCCTCAACACCAACTAAGCTAGCACCTTCAGCGTTAGCAGTAGAGGCTAAATCACCCCATTTAAGATCTAACTTGTTTAGTGCTTCATAAAGAGGATCATTGTTAGCAACTACATTTTGTTCTGCAAAGGTGAATGAACTAGAGGTAATACCACCGATTTGCAATGTAAGTTCATCTAGGGCTGTTTCAACATTAAAGCCTGTATAGTATGACGATAAATCTTCGATACCAACTAAGCTAGCACCTTGGCCTGAACTAGTACTTCCGATTTCAGTTTCTGTGTAATAACGACCATCATGAGTGTGAGCGTTAGTTCCATCAGAGAAATCTGAACCATCTTGTAGGGCGATTAATTTATCTAGTATAGTTTGTGTTAACGTGGTTGCGCCGATTTGAATGTCTAACACACTTAGTGTATTGGCGGAAAGATCCACCTGGCGCTGTACGCCACCTGATAATTGTGTTAATTTAGTTATAGTAGCCATAATTTTCCCTTTTAAAAAAGTATATACATATTAACAAAATAGATTATATCAGCTTGCTATACTTAATCATTATTAGCATAGGCCATATCACATGCCATACCATATCGAGAAAGCAGCTCATTACAATCATTTACGGCCAAATCTAAATCTTTAATCATTTCTCTATCTACATTTTCCAACTCTTCAGCAATAGGCAACAAATTCTTAATATCTTTATATTGATAAGTAAGTGGTTCAAATTGTTTATCTTTTACGTCTATATTATCTTTTTCACCCACAACTACTTGAATTTTTAGATCGATATTAAACTTTTTAAGTTTAGGTCCCCATTTAGCAACAAGATTATCTACTGTAGTATTTATTTTTTCTGAAATTTTATTTTCTGCGTTTTTAAGTTGTCTTTCTGTAAGATTTTCAACGTTAATTTTTCTTTTTGTCATTAGAATTGCCCTATTAGTTGTAGGTTGACAATGATGTCTTTTAAAGATCCATTATTTTCATTCTTTACTATGACTCCGGCAGCTATAACAAAGTCACCGTCAGTGAAACCAGCAGTGCCAATATCTGGTTTCGTATTGTCTAGCGTCCCTGTTTTAGAGATATACATTAGATCATCAAAAGTCGCCGTAGTCGTCACATCTTCTATTTTACCCGCAGTAACTATACTACCTGATGCTCCATCAACAGTATCTTCACTTAATACACCAACTACAGCTAAAGCTTCATCTTCTATAGATAAATCTATAGTGTCCATTTCTCCCAACGAATTAATCCTTACAGGTGTACCTTTTGTAATCGTAGATCCAGTATTATTTGTAGCTAGTAAAGTACTTGCTGCTGATCCACTACCCAGTTGGTCTTGTATGCTTCGTAGTGCAGCGTCGATATAGAAATCATCCCTGTTTCTGACTACAGTTCGTGAAGGATCAAGGAGTTCTGTGCCTTGGAAGAAATTAAAGTTACTTGTTGATCTGTATAATGTTGCAACACCATTAACGGGCGGAATTGCTTCTTTAACAGCTTCAGATGCTCTAAACGGTGATGCAAACTTATCAACTTCAAGGTGTGTGATTACATATTCTTTACCTGTTGCATCAACAACACTGTCACCTACTTGAACATTATTAGCTTGCGCATTAATTGTCCAAGTAGCTTCCATTTGATATTCGTAATCTTTACCGGAGAATAAACTTATATTAAATAGGTTTCCGGGAGTTCTGACTGCTGATCGCACGTCGACCTGGTTAGGGGTAAACACAGTAGAAAAGAAGCCTGCATCCGCATTAGGTAATACATCAGACGTAATAAAGCTAACTGTAACTGTTCCGCCCGAAGAGAAATTACTGGGAAATGTATTCCATGTTGTAACAGAATATTCATTGCTATTTGCATCTCTTATTGTATCGCCTAGTGCAAGATATGGTGCAATACCAGCACTTTGAAAGAATAGATCTATACTGTAACTACCACCACCTAATGACGATGGGCTTATTATCCCTACTGCTGTAGATAACATTAATTAACCTTTCTTAAACCAGATTTATGTATCCTTCTATGCGATCAAGAGTTGCAACTTCAGTTTGTATGTTTGTTATTCTAAACTGCGTACGGCCTATATTTGATACTATTCTATCGTTAGCAGATGTCGTAGTAAAATCAATCCTCTTTGCTTGTGTAAAGAGTGGAGCAACTTCTGCAATTATAGTTGTTACCATCGGTAGATTACCTGTGGAGTGTGCAACAACAAGATCATTAGCTGTCGCTCCTAGAGTTGCATCAACTGATGGGTCATCGCCTTGATAAAGCGTAATGCCTGCAGGAATATCGCCTGGGATGTCTTTTGCAATGTTTATCCTTTGAGCCAGTGTTCCTGCAGCAGGAAGTTTGAATCTAAACTCTGTACCAGCACCGCCACTACCAGAAGCTGCGATCTCAACCGTATCTGCATTCTGTGTTAGTGTTACATTAGATCCAGCTACAAGTGTTCTAAATTGTAGGTCTATACCGCTTTTCTGTTTAAATAATTCAGTCTCACCACCGACGTTAGATGCTGTGTTAGCTTCACCACCGCCACCAGTTGGTAGGTTATTTAATAGTGCTTTACGGTGTCCGCCAGCAGATGTATCGTAGACCATAACAAAATCAGCTGCACCATCTAAAGATGCTTCTGCTGCTAAGCCATTTACATTTACCGCTACGTCTATTTCATCATTACCAGCGTCATTTGTTACTGATATACCTTCACCAGAGTTGATATTTTTAAACTCTAAATCAGCACCGGTTTTTTGTTTAAATACTCCAACACCGCCAGCGCCAACGTTAGATGCAGTATTAGTTTCACCGCTACCACCACCTGTTGAACTTATGGTGATCGTGTTTGCGTCGGATGATAACGATACGTTAGTACCTGCTACTAAAGACTTGAACTGAAGATCGGCCCCCACTTTAGTAGAGAATACCCCTTCACCGGCACCAAGGTTAGACGCAGTATTAGTTTCGCCACCGCCTCCACCAGTAACTGCAATCTGAACAACACCAGGAGATGTCTGTGACGCAGTAACTCCTGGACCTGTAAAGTTCATTGTTGTTACAGCATTATCGATCAATCCGCCTTCATCTTGGATTGTAAGAGATGAACCGCTACCACCAGCAGCGTTAATTGTAATCTCATCTAGTGAAGAAACTAAGGTAACGTTTGTCCCTGCTTTTAATGTACGAAACTCAAAGTCAATACCAGTCTTTTGCTTAAATACCTGGTTTCCAGTGCCAACGTTAGAAGCTGTATTAGCTTCACCACTTGAAGGTGGACCGCTGATCTCTATATCGTCGCCAACTACGGCAACTGTTATATTAGTGCCAGCTTTAATTTTTCGTAATTCTAAATCTTCGCCAGTTTTTTGCTTAAAGACTAGACCTGTACCAGTACCAACATTAGATGCCGTGTTGATTTCACCAAGTACACCGCCAGAATTCATGCTGCCGTTGCTGGTTATCTGCACTTCTTGACCGTTGCTGTCAATGTAAAATGCTTCAGCAATGCCACCAACGTCTTTTATATAAAAGGCACCTTCACCAGCACCTACTGTCGGTGCAGTAATAACTGCATCCATTACGCGAGGTGCATTCTCTTGCTGATTATTCTTGACAGTCATCCTTTATTCCTTGATAAAAATCTATCTGTGCTCTATTGTACTTACTAAGTTACTTAACTATAAATGTAAAAACATCACCAACAACTGCAGTTGCTCCAAGGGTGATACTTGTTGCAGATGTTTCTGAATATCTGTCAAAACTACTACCTAATGTGCCAGAGTTAAACATTAGTACGCCATTTCTATAAACTAATAATTCATCAGTACCAATTGTATACGTTGGAACACCAGATATAAATATTCCAGTCTCTCCATCGATATCTGATCTTGCCGTGACAGGTGTAGGTAATTTAATGACAACAAGTACGTCATCTGTAACCAGGCTGGTTCCCAATGTGATTGTTGTTGAGCTTGATTCAGTGTATTGAGTAGCTGCTGCGCCTAAACCAGCAGCATTCAATAGAACACCGTTTCTAAAAACCTGTAATGTATCGTTGCCGACTGTATAAGATGGAACGTCTATAACTGTTCCAGTTTTACCAGCTATGATTATACGCCAATCAGGTTCTTCATCTCTATTTAATAACGTAAATACATCATCAGCAACCGGAGCTAGAGAGAAATCTAAACCAGGATCAATCTGAACACTGTTCCTAGTAGTCTCTTGGTATCTTCCTACATTGTCGCTACTGAATGTAGAATTCATTAAATAAACACCATTTCTATAAACATCAAGTGTATTAGAAAACATAACATAATCTTGACTTGTTAATATTGTCTGCGATGGCTGATTGTCTACATCATCCCTAAAATATGTAGTAGTTCTAGTTATGCTAATTTGAATATCATCGCCAGACTGAACAACATCGATACCATCACCATCAGCGATATTTCTAAGTTCTAAAGTGTCACCACCAGAGATTTGCTTAAATACTTCACCATCACCAGTCCCAACATTGGAAGCTCCAGTAATCGTTCCAAGTGCATCTGGTACATTTTCCCAGCGTGAATTAGCTGTTATATAGCGTATTGTGTCATTGTCTTGGGGAGCCGTAATAACAACATCAGTTAGATCGTTAAGTGAAGTTGGACCTCCACCAGCACCAGATGTTATATTTGTGGTGCGTGCAGCATCTCTAAATACAATTTCATCTCCTACAACTAGATCTATGTTGATTGTTACGGTGGAGGATGAAGTATTAAGTGCTCCGATCTCTGACCAATCGTCATTGACCTCTAACTTCTTACCATTTAAGTATAGTTCTAAATCACCGCTTCCAACTTTATAAGTTCGTACATTGTCTAAGTTTCTACTATCAAGAGGAAGTGTTAGAGTTGATCCGTTAGATACTGGACCAGTAATCTCATTATCATCAGCTGGAGCACCATTAACAACTGCTAATGTCTCTTCGTAAGTGTTCTCATTCTCAAATCTCAACGATGGGATGATAACAAACTTGTCGATTGCTGTTGCAACCCCCATGAAGAAGGTGACAGAACCTATGTTCGTAGGTGCTGTAGCCGTTGCTGCACCAGCAGTTAAATCAGATACATATACATACTCACCTGGTGCTAATGTAGCAACACTTGCTGTGGCTTCACCAGTAAGCTGGATTCGTCCTGTATTGCCAGGTAGGATTGTATCCTTTGCAACACCGATAACACTCTTAACTGTATTCATATCATCAGCTAGCGCTAGTAGTACTTCTTGAGGATCAGTGCCTGCATACACAATATCACCGGCGTTGATTGTAGCTGCATCGCCATTAGTAAATACTTTAAAGTTACCGGGCCCACCAGCATTAAAATCGACGTAACTCTTAGTTGCTGCATCTTGATCACCGACAGGGTCTAGCACATTGCTAATTAAGTTGCTGCCTAGATCTAATGTGCCTGTCATTGTACGGCTACCATCTAATGGTAGTAGTAAATTATCTTGCGAATCTGAATATGCTTTAGTAACTGCATCTTGTGGACTAGTGGGATCTGCTAGACCGGAGATCGCATTGCCGTCCATATTGAAGTCACCAGTGGCAGTAGTGTTGCCATCGGTTCTAAAGAAATTAGAATCTACATAATCTTTACTTGTTGCTTGTGAACTGAGTGTTGGTGTTGGTAGATTTATAACATTGAAACCATCCATATCTAAGTCGGCTAACATAGCACGACTACCATCTCGATACAAGAAATCTTCAATAAGATTAACAGAGCTTGTTGAAACTCTTTCAAAGATCAGTTCATCAGAGTTATTTACCCAAATACCTCTTCCGCTTAATGGGTTAGTTGCTTCTTGAGTTATCTCTAAACCAATAGGATCGATAACGCCGGTGACGTCTAAATCACCCTGTATAATAAGAAGTTTCTCACCAATAGGTCCAGACATAATAACTGGTTGACCTGATTGAGTAGTAATTAGTCGTCCATTATCGTATGCATCTTGTAGTGAACCACCACCAGCAGATACACCAGCGCCAGCAAAATAAACACCAGCGTTGGTGTCAATTCTAAATGTTAATTCATCACCAACTACTAATTCTTGTAGAAGTTTTATTCTGTTAGATTCACAGCCAGCAGCGCCATTTTCTTCATAGTCTCTACCTTCTAATAGAAGTTGACCATTTAAGTAAACTTCTAAGAAGCCTTCACCGACCATATAAGCTTGTGCACTATCACTATCTCTAGAGTCTAGAGGTAAGACGACGATTGTATTGACAGGTACTGGGCCTGTAATTTCTTTGTCACCAGGCGTTAGTGAAGCAACGATATCAATAGTTTCTTGGTATACATTGCTATCTGGTCTTTCAGACTTATTATGCTGTACAAGATTACTATCTTTATTAGTGTACAGAACAAACACATCCTGATCTACAGGGACAGAGTCTGTGCTAGTTACATAAATGCGACCATCTGTATCTGTATCTTCTACAGTTGCGTCTGTCTCAACACCGTTGAATTCTTTAGCTGCAAATCTATTAACGCGCACCCAAGCAGAGTAACTCTCTGGAACTAATAGAGTACCTAGTCCATTGATGGTATCTGAATCAATAAAGTTTTCATTAGCAGAACCAGGCATGATTATTACTGGGTCTGGTGCAACACCTTGACACAATACGGTAATTAGTAGTCCAGTATCTACGTCATCCATGTCTGGAGTTTCACCTGGATCGGCATTAACTACAATAATCGTGTCATCAGTTGCTGTTGCTGAGAAGTCAACTACACCATCGATTGCAGAAGCTATAGCAGCTGCAACTGTATCCGCGTCATCAATTGAGTTTATAGCTATAGGTATAGCAGTTCTTCCAGCTGGTGCAGGATCAACACCTCCACCATCTACGTTAAACCAAGCATAGTAATCAGTATTACCTTCAACAGAGCTTAGAAGAAAGTGGCTGCTTTGTATAATACTGGCACCATCAACAGCAACAATCTCAGTCTCTTCCTGTACACGCGCCATCGACCAAGTTACTCTTCCATTAGAGGGGTCGAAGTTTACGTTACCAGTTACAAAGAGCTGGATATTCTTATTTTGTGCATCTTCTGCCTTACCAATGTTCACATGGCCAAAGGCTTCAAGTTCTGTGCCTTCCCACAGGTGAACTGTGGTGTCTGCAAATCGGTAAGCTAGGATAATGTTATTTTCTGATAGTAGTGTTGGACTACCAATACTAACCACAGTAGGAACGATTAGATTGCCTACGTTTCTATTTACTTGCGCCACCAAAGCCGTATTAGCAGGCATGCTAGCCGTCATATCAATCGTTTGATCTGGACTGCCAGGCTTTATAAGTGTAAGACTTCCAGTAGCACTGATATCTTGGTCAGCCCCGTTAGTCTCGTTAGTGATATTAACTCGACCTAGAATCCTTATGCCACGATCTTGAACTCTGTCGGCCATCATGGAAGTTAACTTAGATGCTCTATCTGTTAGATCGTCTGTACTTAAAGCATTAAAGTTTTGCTGACCAAATAGTGTGTTATAGCCAGGAGGTGTACTGTAATCTGGTGTATCTGTAGCCAGTGATGGCATACCTACATAAGACAGTATATTTGAAGTATCAGGATCACCTATATCGATTGATTCCCCTTGCACGACTTTAACTGTACCAAACTCAGTTCTCACATTTAGGCGAGATAGTCTTACAATTTCACCATCAACAATACCTGGATCAAGGGTTAAGGTGTTGTACGGAATTTGGAACGTAGTTGCACTTCTTACATTGATGTCGTACTCACCGTCGTAAGCAGTACCGCTGCCAGAGATAATGACTCTTTGATCAGTTTCAAAACCGTGCTCTGCTGTTTCTAGTGCAAAACCATCGTCTGTCTCTCTTGCTCTAGTCTCCACTATCGCGTAGAAAGCACTCTCACCAAATTCATCACCTGCGACAGTGGTTGTATTGATATAGAATATATCGTCGCTTTCAACTTCTACTTGATATATACCAGTATATGAACCAGTTGTAATCTCGATTCTATCACCATCTACTAAACCATGAGTAACGGAAGTGATTTTCGCTCTTGTTCCGTCTGCTTCTTCAATATCAATAGATAGCTGAGTAGGTGTGATACTTTGAAGACCGTTTGTGCTGTCAGATCTATACGCTAGCCAGAAAAAGTTACCACCAGCAAGAGGGATAGAAGGATCATCACGATCTGTGACGTTAATATCTGCTAGTGTGTACTCGCCTTTAGAGTACTCACCAAAGTCTGAGCCAGTTATTCCCTGATAGTTAGCACTTAACTTAATTGATTGTGCTAGCGCTGGCGTAGTCGTTCCGCTTCCTGGATCTGTAGTTGTGTAGAATTCTTCTACTCTTAGGTAAAGATAATCTGGATCTGCTTTCTTTTTAATCCAGTCACCTTTAGATACGTTGGCGAAAGCACCTACAGCACCATCAACCTTATTCGATCCGTTGAGCCAATCTACTGCGGCAAAAGATCCGTTGATATCAAGGTCCCTGTTTAAGTCGATCCAAGCTACTGTATCATCGTTGGGTAGTGATAAGGTGTCTGCTCTTATGACCACATTCCGGGGGTCGATTAGTGAGTAGATATGTATATCTTCAGTCCAAGTGGCTTCACCAACAGTGGTTCCACTATACTGCCACTCCCCCTTTGACTTCATTGTAGAACCGAGGGTATCTAAAAACACATTTTTTAAATTAGGTGGAACAGAACCAATAACAGCCCCAGACTCGTACCAGTAAGTGCTTCCAGTAACTTCCTTAAATAAGGTCATTACTGTATCCATCCACTCCTTTAACGTTCTGATATTCTTATCGCCGCCCTGAAAAGGGTTAGGATCTAGAGCTGACGTCATTATAGTATTGGGTTCATTCCTAGTATAGGATGCACTTGGTAACTGTCTAAAATTATAGGTAGAAAAAGGATCAGGAGATGCACCGCCAGAACCTAGTCTGAACATCATGTCTCTACAATCCTGAATAGAGTCTATCACTGAAGGGCCAACAACGACCCTGGCTACGGGTATTGTATTTTCTGGAAATGAAGAGGTTGATACGTTAATACTTACTGTCAATACAGACTCAGTATTTATGTCCTGACTAAATTCACCACCTTCACCACCGTTTTGATCTGGATCCCAAAACGCCCTATTATCTCTAGCGGTATCAAAGGTTGTAAAGGTTAAATATACAAAATTAGTGGAGTTTTTCCTTAATTCAGGTACTAATGGCTCGGCATTTACGTTGCCTTCTTCTAGGCCAAAGTAAAAACTGCCAGCACCGGCAGCAGGATAATAGACTACAGAGTCGTGAATCTGTATAGATACACTCTCTGTCCCTATTGAATCTTGAGGTTGTATTACCTCAAACCCCTTTAATATATAGGGGTTATCTGATCCAATGAAACTTTGTAATAGATATTTGAAATCTGCTGCTGTATAGCTATCAATCGATAGCATATCAGGTAAATCTAATCTTTCTGCAGATCCGAGTACTAATCTCCCGAGTACGGCCATTTGTTATTACCTTTTATCACTTAAGCTAGCTAACCACTTAGTAAATTATACCGCGCATCTCACTAGCCATTAACTACACTATTCATCTTCTTGCGTTATTGGGTATAGTGAATCACTTCCGCTTCTATACACGTCTAGTGTGCTATACAATTGCTGTGGAAATCGTATCAAGAAATCGATAAAAATACCAACAGACTTCACATCTCTAAGTAACTCTTGAAGTATCTCTCTAGCGGTCCCAGGATCAGTTAGGTAAAGTGCATACTCTTTACCTGTTGTGCTGATCACATGTGCTCCGCGTCTTCTGATAACAGTAACAGACGATCCAACATCATGATTATTCTTGAAAATATAGGCTGGGTCCATCTGTATTGAGCTATCAGTCGGCTTATACAAGTACCTTACAGGTCCTTCTTGATCTTCAGTACCAAAATCAAATATCACAAAGCCTTCTTCGTCCGGTATATTGTTCGTGCTCTCAACTTGTATCGATCTCACAATAGAACCAGACTTTATCTCTTGCTGTATGTTGGACGTGAGAGAGGAGAGTACGAATGCGGCATCTGTATCCCATATATTTGGACCAACTATGCCAGTATCTAGCTGTGCTGAGGTTAGATAAGCTAAAGATCCAGCGTCTGCCATACCTATTCTCTCTAATCTCACTAGTCCACCATTGCCGTTACCACCTTCACCTAAAGAATTAATTGTGAACGTATCGGAATCAATAATTTCCGTAATCTCAAACGTACCGCTTGGAATGTCATCTAGTCCAGCATTTATCTGAGAGTTAGTACCGTCAATGGTATTGAACCACACATGGTACTGGTTTACATCATCCGCAGAGTTAATATTAAATCTAAGCCCATTGCCAGCCACATCGTAAGTGGTTCCAACGTCTACAGTTATCTCAGTGATTTCCGGTAGTCCTGCTGTACCTTGCTGAATCACGTTCACTGAGACTCCTGAATCTACGTCTGCACAATCAGTTGTTACACCGTTTGCCGCATTAGTTACAGTAACCACATTGCCGAGTGAGAAGGCAGAGAAATCTGAGACTCCATCAATTACACTTGCAACTTTTGTTGCGACATCTGTAGCAGTGTCACCGATGCTTATATCAGCTCGTATGCCAGTGGTCGATAGGTCAGATACTATGTTTTGTAATCTGACTGACTCTCCATCTGCAAGTCCATGATCAGTTGACGTGGAAATTGTCAAAACACCATCAGCACTTCTTTGAACAGAAGTTATGGTGCTCTCAAATAGCTCAGATAATATTGGGAGGTTTGGTGATATACCTTGCAGTTCATTACCAACTTTAGTGGTATAGGCGTATATCTGTTGCTTGTCGAAACGAGTTTCAAACTGACTTACAGTGATCGTATCTTCAAAATCATTTAAGTGTCGGTGCTGTATCTCTTGTCGCTCTTGCAGCACGAATTTACCACCATTCAATGGCCAATCTTCTGCATCACTCAGGAGTAGTGTGCTATCATCGACTCTCTCTGAAACCGTAGACACGACACCGTTTATGTGTGCACTACCAGCAAGCGCTCTTTTAACGACAGGTGGTGATGCTGGCATCTCAACTATAATTTGACCAGGTGAAGTTTCCCACACAACTGCCCTATTCTCTCTTGTGTATATAACAAGCTGCTCTGCTGTCATGAAATTAACGTACGTATCAGGACTTAACGAGTGGTCATGTGATCCAACGGTACCAAACGGATTTACAAAAGAAAAGGTTGAATTAGATAGATCGACCTCAGTTACTACAAAAGACCCTTCATTTCCAGGGATATCTATTATTACTATCTGACCTACTTGTACTGCCTGTAGGTTTGGCGAAAGACCTCCGATATGTTGGAATGTCATTGTGTCGCCTACTTTAGTTATAGACCATTGTGTATCACCTTTAGATCCTGCTATATCATTAAAGCCAATGAACTGTAGCTCTATATTAGCACGACCGCCAGTAACCTGTATTGATCCCTTAGATCCAACAGTGTTCGTAAATATCCTGATAAATTTTCTTTTTAATACACGGTCATCGAATACAACCGCAAAACTATACTCTGCATTACGGTTGATAGCCGCAACTATTTCTTCTGCTTTAGCATTGTTTATGTCTGCAAAATCGGATGCATCAAATATGATTCTTTCGGTCTTAGTGCGATCTACTGTATACTCTAACTCCCATCCGTCCTTAAGGTCGAATAGTTCGAATCCTTGAGATTGCGTAAATGCAGCTGTAGACTCTTTAAAAAAGAAAATATCGAGTAATTGATCTAGTATTAACTTAACTTGTTTTGGTTGATATGCAAGTACTGGGATATATCTACGGAAGGTAGGATCATCCATGCCTACATATTGTGGTCTAGACACTTGAAAGTTAGAACCAAGTCTATCTAAATAGGGTCTAGACGCGGTTTTTACAAAAAACTGTCGCCTAACTTCTTCGATAAGGTCTGTTAATTGCTGATCTGATCCACCAAAAGCTTCAACAAGTGCTTTCCAATTAGGATTAGCGCGCGTCTTAAAGTGACGCGGTATAGCATCATGTATTCGATCTATTTTGTCTTTGTTTTCAGCCACAGTAAATACCTATTAAGAAACACTAATATCATCAGGTGTAATAAAAGCTTTTTGGTTATCGGCGATCGCTATCCTCTCTGTGTCTGGAGTAGGATTAGTGAATGTTACAGCTGCAACACCAGTTATACTCATAACACTACAGATGATGTCAGCAAGTATGACGTCTTCTCCAACACCGAGTCCAGATACATAATCAATAACCGCAGTTTTGATGTCATTACTGATCTCGTTTAAGTTCACACCTTCATTGGTCGTAACATCGAGTGTTATCTTCACTTGGTTAATTAAAGGTGGAAGGATCTCAATCTGACCGCCAACCGCTCTTCTTCCTGGATAAGTGATTGATTCTGGTTCGTAACCATCAACTTCTCTTTGAACTGTTCTTAGTAGTCCAGTATAGTAAGTATATCCATCGATACCAGTTGTCACGTCACTTGGGTACTCTAACTTACCAAGCGGAACTATTTGAGTACCAGTTGTCTCACTGATCTTATCTAGCTTAGTAGCTGGAGTTAAGTAGACAACACGTCTATCGCTGTTAAATGTGTCGATAGCAGTATGTTCCACAATACGAACTGATTCATATAGGTTATTGGCACCTTCAATTATGAAGAAACCTTGCTC
>Ga0181574_10002852_pt1 | contig 15553 bp, 16 predicted proteins | sample 101ome_24_FD_145600 | JGI IMG/M metagenome (GOLD analysis project Ga0181574, IMG submission 145600) | Coastal salt marsh microbial communities from the Groves Creek Marsh, Skidaway Island, Georgia - 101410AT metaG (spades assembly) | ecosystem: Environmental > Aquatic > Marine > Intertidal zone... | reverse complement strand
AAGTACTGAAACTCGTTTACCTCGTTACCAAGATTGTCATACTTTATGTAAGAGATAAGTCCCTCTGAGGGATTTGGCATTGCTTCATCTCTCTCTAACTCTGTGTTGTATGAATTAAACTTAGTAGTTACCTGAACGTTTCCGTTCATCAAAACATTGCTGTTGAACTGATGGGCACCAGTCCAGATATAGTTTGCATTAGTTGCAACCTTGCCACCCATTTGATGCCAGGTATCATTTGTTTTGTCGTAGATAAATACGTTTTGGGGTGACTCATTAATTTGTGCCATATCAATCCACCACCACATATAATGTTTCTACGTCATATTCAGACAATGCGTCGTACTGCTCCTGCGTTCCTGTCCACACAGAGGATGATGTATTTGTCTTAATGTGAATAGTGTTGCTTTGTGAGTCTGCAACTGAGAATGTCCCAGCAGGAACAACCTCAACACTATAGTATTGAAGTTCAACTAAAATATCTTGATCAAAAAGATCGTTGTTTGTAACAGATATTGCTGCTAGCGTATTTACTGGGTCTTCCGCATTAAATCCAAATACTGATACGGGTAGATAAATGTCTAGGTTTGATGACGTTGTAACAACTTCTGAAATCAAACCATTCTCTCCTACAGGCAGTTCTCCTACTGGCCTGTTGATATCTTCATCCCTAAAAAACTCATTAATGTATAGCCTTACCCTAGCAGCATGTGATGTTGTAACCTTTACTAACTGATAGTTGGTTGAGTTTAGGTTGACTGTTCCAGTAAAGACCTGTCCTGTAGTTAGTGTTCCAGTTTGGAACTGTGCCGTTCTTGATGCCCATTCATAACTTGTTGCCTGTGCAAGACTCTGATTTTCCCATTGAGAAGATGTTCCATTGTAAACTAGAGCCTGACCGTCTGTCTGTGACGTTAGTGTAACGTCAGTAAGGTTGTCAAGACTAGATGCTGCTGGTGGTGCAGATTCTAGGGCATCAAGCCTGTCGTCTTGGGCGTTGTTTTTTGAAAGGTTTGTGGCAATGTCTGTCTCATTTTGAGTGACTCTTGCTGCAAGTGCTGAATCATCATATCCAGTATCGTTCTCTAAAGCATCAAGGCGACCGTCTTGGTCTGTGTTTTTAATCTCTGTAGCAGTTACTCGCGCATCAAGTGCAGAATCGTCGTATCCAGTATCGTTCTCTAGGTTATCAAGCCTGCTGTCTTGGGTAGCATTAGTCGTTTCTGTGGCAGTTACTCGCGCTGCTAAAGCAGTATCGTCATAGCCGCCCCCTGATGACTCAATGGCATCAAGTCTGCTGTCTTGTTCTGTGTTCTTGGTTTCTGTGGCTGCCACTCGTGCCGTCAATGCAGTATCGTCGTATCCCCCACTACCTCCCGTGCCTTCGGTATTTGGCTGGATTCTCCACCAGGAATCTGAACCCGTTGGGATAGATGAGGTAGTTAGTTGCTGAACAGAAAAAACGTCTGTAGATGTTTCTTCTAAGATTTTGTAGTCAAGTCTTCTATACTTCTCCCCAGTATTCAATTTAATGTATGCGCTCAAAATAGCATTAGGGTATGCCTCGTTGACATTCTGATAACCATTAGCATCTACTGATCCAAAGGCCAACTCAGTTACGTTATTAATGCTAAATCCAGAACTAGTACCAGTAACCTTAACAAATCCATCTGATGAATCCGTGCTACTAGTAGTCCACCTGCCAATATCGTTAAAGTATTCAATGTCCTCTACTCTTGTGTTTAGGTCTGCAATGTCCTGAACAATCTGAGTGTCATCATATCCAGAACCCCCTCCTGCTTCTAGTGCGTCAAGCCTAAGATCCTGGGCAGCATTTGTAGATGTATTTTGATCAACGTCTGCCCTGATAGCGGTATCATCATATCCAGAACCCCCTCCTGCTTCTAGGGCTGCGATTGCGTCAGCATTGTCTTGAATAAGTCCACGGACCTCAGTATCATCATATCCCAGGCTGCTCTGTGTAACAATCTGTACCCACTCTGTTCCATTCCATGCATAGACACTTAAATCGTCTGAATTGATCCACAAGGCACCCAGGTCAAGAATTGGATCTGCTTCAGGAGGAGTTGGACCCCAATAGTTGACAATCTTCATGTCTCCTTCTATTGTGGGTCCATCTACCCAAATAAAACCATCAGGAAGTTCATACTCTACCCTTTGAGGCTCTGCAACATTGTAGGGAATCGTTTGCTCAACATCAAGGAAGTCGGGGTGATCTTCTCTTGCTGGTACAACCAAGGGCTCATCATCTGCGATAATAGCACCACTTCTTGGCTCATCCTCAAGTTCTACAAGCCTTCTGTCAAGAAAGTTTAGCCAGCCCTCAATGCTGTATGGTGGAATGTCTTCAACACCAGAATAGTTTACAACCCCAAAGTGGTAATCTTTAAAAGCATTCTGAATGTCTGCAATGTCAATAAGGGAGGGAATATAGGTTGGATAGTCCTTGCCAATTTGCTCGCCAACATCAGGCATTAGAGATCAACCTCCCCTGTAATAAGCCTAACCATTAAGTTGGCACTATGCACGCCCTCTAGTGGTGTCCATGAGCCTCCTGAAAACTCTGTTGCGTTAATGGTAATTGTTAGAACCTTTGCAGCATTATCAAATGACCTTGCAATTCCTACTGCTGTAGGCTGACCATCCATGGTTACAAGTACGGAAAAATTAGTGTCTGACAAGGTAGCAGTAGTTTCAGCAATGTAGTCTAGTGGAACATTCGTTGTTCCTACCCCACCTGTAAAATTTACTGTGTGCGTGCCATTATATAGTGCTGGATTGATCTTTACAACCTTTTTCCAAGTAGTTCCTCCTGGGGTTGCTACAAACTGCCACATCCAAGAGTAGTTTGGTGATCCACTATTGATATTGATGTATAAGTCTCCTACAATCACCTCTTCATAGTTTGGAATGGTGATTGGGCTTGGGTCTCCTGCTCCCACCCATATTTTAGACCCTCTGGTGCCCTGAGGGCCGATTTCAGTAATAATGTCTACCTGGGGAGGGGGTGCAAAAACAACGATCTCGTCGGTGCTTACAACTGTGTCTAGAGTCTGAATGCTCATTGAGTAATATCCTCCGTTACCGAAATCTCTCCCTTTAGAATGGTGTAAAGGTATCTTCCCCTTTCAGCAACATCGGGATCTTCATCGTTTACAATTTGCAGGTCATAGTAATACTTTGTCCCAGGGACCAAACTTCCTCCTAGTCCAGGCAGAATGGTGCAGGTAATTGTTGACTGATTGGTGTCCATAATTACCTCAGCATTCTGATAGAAGGTGTCTCTGTCTGAGATAGCCATGGAGGCGACGAATCCGTTCAAATCATAAAGAGTTTTATCAGAGTTTCTGGGCACAGCAATAAACTGATAGGTATCCCCTGAGTAATAATTTATGTTATAGGTTGCTGGAAACACTATTTACCTCCATAACCCAATTATATCACAGTTGCAAGGAACTATGCAGACAGGTCTACCCAAACAAGTGTTCTATTGTTACCGCAGGAGCCCTGTAGGGGCAGGGAAAATGCAACAATGTCTGAGTTTGAAGACCTTCCTTGCTGCATATTTAGAATAGGTGCGCTTGAGTCGTCGTAGGTTCCCGTGGTAGATTCCCACAATTTATTTGCCTGACCATACATATCAAACTTCCAAATTTCAATCTGCTCAGCCACCTTGTTGTGTAGGGGCACAATATAGTAACCGTTGATGTAGTCAATAACTCCCTGAGTCATTTTCTGGCTGCGTAGTGCTGGAACATCATCATAGGTAGAACTTGGGAAAGATGGAAGTTCTATGTTGGTAATTGCAGAAGTTTTGTAATTAACAATTTCCATGTAAAGATTGCTAGTGCCTCTCCAAATATTTGGCGCAGAATATGGTCTCGCTGCGTTGCTGGCATAAGACATTGGGGTTGCGTAGTGATATCTGTACAGAGAAGTAGTAGCATCTATAAGATTAGGAATGTTGTCTATCTCAGCAAGTTCTTCGCCAAACTGCCACCACCAAGTATTGTATGCGTTATTACTTCCTGGAGATTCAACTTCAGCCTTAACGATAGTACCCTTGCAATCCCAAGTTGGTGTCCATTCGGCATAAGCAGAGGGTGAGGGAGAGGAATCGGCTACGTTTGCTACTACTCCATGTAAAACTGTCCAGGTTCCCACTAGTGGTTCAGAAGTAGTCTCATAGACAAGGTGGGTAAATGCAGATCTATCAGTCACTCCCGAGTTGGTGGTAAGTACCAATGCGTGCAACTTTCCATCACTAGGAACAAATAGGTGTGGATGTGAATGACTGTAGTCATTATCAGACCAATTGTATGAATCAAGTCTAGCAATAAGTGCTTCTATAAATCCTGTAAGGATTCCCCAATCTTGAACATTATAGTCATAGTAGTAAATGTTTGATGATGCTGTGCTTGTTCCAGGGGCAACAATGTAGTCAGCATAACTAATCATTAAGGTAATTGTTTCTGGTGCTTGAATTGTTCCATAAACATTAGAATCTGAAATCATTGCATATTTAAGACTACTTGACGACTCTGACGCAAGGTTAACATAAGATACGCTGTCAACTGGATTTACCCTTGCAATACATGCGGATCTTTCTGAGGAATTCATAGTGGGAGAGGAAGTGGTTCCCGCAAAATACAATCTGTCATTACCATCACCACCTTGCAAGCAATCAATGTCTGCACCATCTTGAGCAATGCCTCCTGTTGGATCAAAGGCAGGCATATCTGGGTAGTTGAACTCACGAGAAAGAATGACGTAATCAAGATCATAAGTCGTAGTACCTACAACATTGTCTCCTACATAAACGAATCCAGGAGACTTATTGGATGCCACGACTGTTCCATTTATTGGATTGCCAGCGGCTACCTCAACGGTTTGCTGATCACCATTAAGTACTGCTGTTACTGTACCAAGCCATACGGTGCTTCCTCCTCCTGCACCGCCACCAGAAATGATTACGTTGATGTTGCTTGTGTTCTGATCCACCTGACCTTGTAAGGAAGTAATGTTGCCAGAGTTCGTGGAGATGTTTCCAGTATTTGTAGAAACCTGTGATTGTAGTGCGCTAATGTCTGACTCAATTCCGCTGGTATCGTAAGAAACTGCTTCATTTGTCCATTCCTGTGTTGCAGAGTCATATGTGATAACATCCCCTTGCTGCACATCAGTAAGAGTAACGTCTTGAAGTTCTGGAAGATTAAGTCCCCCTAGTGTTCCAGTAACGTCCACCATGTAGTATTCTAAATCAACCTGAATTGATGCTGCTGAGGTATCAAGGTTCTCAATTGACCATGCAAAAGAATTGCTAATTGGATCTTCTGCACTAAAGCCAAATACTGATACTGGCAAGTATAGGTCAAGATTAACAGAAGTCGTTACTAATTCTGTAATAAGACCATGCTCACCTGTTGGCAGTTCTCCAGTCGCTCTGTCAAGATCGCTCAACATAAAATCATTATTCAAATAAAGTCTAAATCTTGCCGGAACTGATGTTGTAACCTTTGTTAGTTGAAAGTTTGTTGTGCCCATATCAACAGAGCCAGTAGTGGCTCCACCATTTGGACCTACCTCGCTAGTGGTGAAACTTGTACTTGCAGTAGCCCATTGGAATGAGTTTGGAAGAAATGCAGTTATTGATCCATTTACCCACTCACCTGTTGCCAAGTCATACACTAATGCCTGACCATCTTGTTCAGACGCTAGCGTAACATCTGCCAACTGTCCTAGTGAGGTTGCTCCTGGGATACCCGCAGACTCAATTGCATCAAGTCGGGAGTCTTGAGTCGTATTCTTTGCGGTGTTAGCATCAACGTCTGCCCTTAAAGAAGTATCGTCATATGGTGGTGTTGCCTCTAGAGCATCAAGGCGACCATCTTGAGTAGCATCGTTGGTCTGCAAAGTGTCAATATTTGAGGTGTTGACATTAGCCTGAATCTGTAAGTTAGCAATGTCTGACTCAATCTGACTAGTATCTCCTCCACCTGAAACAGTTTGGTTTACCCATTGGCTAGAAGCGTTATCATAAACTAAACTCTGACCATCAGTAGGAGAGGTAATGGTAACGTCAGTTAACTCTGGTAATGTTGAGGCACCTCCACCTCCTGCCGCCTCTAAAGCATCAAGGCGACCATCTTGTTCTGAATTCTTTGAAGTATTTGCAGAAATGTTTGTGGTGTTAGAAGCAACACTTGTTTGTAAGGAGGATATGTCTGCCTCATTCTGAGTGACCCTACCATCTAGGGCTGAATCATCATACCCAGGGGCGTTCTCTAAGTCAGTAAGACGACCGTCCTGTTCTGTGTTCTTATCCTCTGTAGCAGTTACTCTTGCAGCAAGCGCGGTATCATCGTAACCCCCTCCTGCTGCCTCAATGGCATCAAGACGACCGTCTTGTTCTGTGTTCTTATCGGCGTTAGTTGTAATGTTTGCCGTATTGTTGGAAACATCTGCCTGTAGTTGAACTATGTCTGCTTGTACTTGAGAATCGTCGTACCCTGGGGCTGCCTCTAGATTGTCAAGGCGAACGTCCTGTGCTGTGTTTTTAGCGGTATTATCATCAACCTGAGTCTGTAAGGAGGCAATGTCTGACTCAATTTGTGAAGTGTCTACGACAACTGAATCGTTAATCCATTCTCCCGCAACGGCATCATATACTAAGGATTCTCCACCTTGTACAGAAGTAAGGTTAACATCGCCAAGGTCTTCTACATTGACTGGATCATTAAGCGTAGTTCCATTGGGTAGATTGACAACCCCCTCTTGTGGGGCATTATCGCTTGTTAGTATTTTTTTTGCCACTTTTACATTATACCACTACATGTACATTGACAGACCATTAACCATGTCGCTGTCTTGTGGTATACCTCCCTCCGATGTTGGAGTACTGCCGCCAGTTGCCTTCCTATTGCTTCCTATTGCATAGTATGAATATGTTGGATCTCCTGTTGCAGCAGTCAAAACAACCTTGTCTTCTGCTTGAAGGGTAAGTGGAGTCAAATCTAAAACTACCTGAGTACCAATGCTCACATGTACACCTTCTACTGTAAGTTCATTGCCAGACACGGAAATTACGTTGGCAAGTATAGATCCACCGCCGCCTCCGCTACTTACAGAGTTTTCCCAATTTCCCGTAGAAGAGTTATATTGCAAAACATCATTTTCTGATGGATTGCTTATAACTACATCGTCTAAGTCTCCAATAGATTGGGCAATTGAGAAAGTGCTAGCACCTAGCGCATAGTATTCTAGATCAACTTGAATGGTTTGCAATGTTCCAGAAAGGTTGTCTACTGTAATTGCTACCAAGTTTGATGCTGGATCATTGGCACTAAAACCAAATACCGCCTCTGAAATCCAAATATCAAGATTAGAAGCAGAAGTAATTACCTCTGCAACAAGACCGTGTTCCCCTGATGGTGCTTCCCCAATTTGTCTCAATACATCTGAGTCCCTAAATGATTCGTTAATATAGAACCTTACTCTTGCTGGTGCGCTTGTGCTTACTTTTGTAAGTTGATAGTTGGTGTCTTGGAAAGAGTGTGTTCCTGACCATACACCGTCAATATTTATTGAAGTTGTAGTAAAATTACTAGATACGAAAGACCAGTTATTGTCATCTTGAAGAACTAACTGACCGTTTTCCCATTGTTGAGTTGCTGAATTATACATTAAGAAATCTTCTGGCTGAACATCAACTACTTCAACGTTGGACAATTTATCAACAGGTAGGCCAGAGATAGGCGTAGCATCGTCAAACTTGACTAAGCCTGAAAAGTCTGCCCCTAAGATCTGCGATAAAAATCTCATCTTTTTATTATATCATTCCTCTCTTTTCCCCTTGGGAAGGGGGCCGTTAGGCCCCCCTCCCTCAGGTATTATTTTAGCCTACGAGAACTAGTGTGTAGTTCTCACCAACCTGTAGTGGTAGGTTGGTTGTAACGGCCCAGTTTGTGTTGGTGGTGGTAACGTCTGCGTATGCACGCTGACCAGTTGAATCCTCAATTAGTTCAGAAGTTACACTTGCTGAACCTAGAGTGTGTGCCCCTGAGTGAACTAGGGTTGTTCCATCTCCAACAATTGAGAAGGTGTTCTTGACTGCGGCTGTGCCGCCACCGCCAGTTACCTGCTGAGCAATTGCATCAATGTCAACATCAAGACCGCTTGCTGTCATGTTAAGGTATGTCTCAACAAAGCGTAGGTCACCAGTAATTGAATTTGCTACATCGTCGTAGGTTAGATCAATACTGTTTGTGTCTCCTAGGATAGCACCAACTGCATCCTGTGATGCCTCAATGAAATCGGTAACCTGGGTTGAGTCAATTGCGACTACATCTCCCATGTTTCCTACGGTGACAATGGTGTCACCATTTGCCTGCCATTCGTCAGTAGTCTCGTTCCAGAGTAGGGTTGCGTCTTCCTCTGTACCGCGATTAACGTTGATACCAGAGTCCTCAGATGGGGCCTGGTTTGCTGGCAAGTCAGCATTGAGTGTGATAATGGCGTCGCCAATCTCAACCTCGTTAGAGTTAATGATGTTTTGAGTACCATTAACGGTAAGGTTACCTGAGATTACAACGTCACTATCGGTTGCTCCAATTGTTAGGGATTCACCTCCTGAGTTGATGGTTCCGACTGTAATGTCGTCTGCTAGGCCAACAGATACGGACTTATTGAAATCCACACCAGTTGTGGTGACCTCAATGTTTGCGTCACCTGCTACGACTGTCTCTACATAGTCTGTAGCAATGGTTGCTGAAAGGTTTACGTCACCAGTACCATCAAAAGATACGGCTGGTGCAGTCACCTCACCTGAAATTGCAAAATTTCTTGCATTGGCAAGACCTGTTGCTGTATCAGCATTTCCAGTTACATTTCCGACAACATCGCCATTAACTGTGGTTGCATTGAGAACCGTAGTATTTACCGCAGTAAATGTTGGGTTTTCAACTGTGCCAACAATTGGGTTTAGTGGGTCAGTATTGTCAACTGTGATATTATTTCCAGCCTGAATCGTAACGTAAGTATCTACGTCAGAGTTAATGTTGCGCCATTGGGTACCATCATGGTACTTGATTACATTGTCAGAGGTATTGTAGTACATCTGACCAGTAGTCACAACAGCAGGATCTGCGGCAGCGTGTTCCAAGGAGGCACGCGCAAGTTTATTACCAGCGAGATCCAAGTCTACTAGAAACTTCTGTGATGCCATTTTAATTCATCTCCTTCATATTAAGATAGGTAGGCCCACCCTGAAAGCGGTTCAGAAAATTCAAGACTTATTAAATTTGAATTGAAATACTTAACCGCCCCAATGACTTTATCGCCATTAGGATCGACTACCGTGACATTTGGATTAAATTGCAGATTATGCACTATATTCCAAATATTGGCGGGAGTTGATTGGGTGTATGTCTGGGCAACGTCTGTAATAACCAAGCCGGAACCCGACCCACTACCCAACGGAACACCTGCTCCCCATCCTGCCTCTGTCTTGGGTCCATAAAGATAACTAGCATCTTTGTCGATATAGTGATCATTTACTTCCCCTAAATCTGGACTTGGTGGACCAAATCCAGAAAACAATGAATTGTCAGATAGTGGACCCCCGCCGTCACCTGGCGGTCCCTGTGGACCTTGTGGTCCTCCACTAGAGACAATAACTACTACTCTATCTCCATAAATAGGTACTTTTGCAGGCATTAGACAGTCACCTCTGGACTTACCTCAAAGTTACCTTCTAGCAATATATAAGCATCATCCCCTATGCTCATCTTTAGGTTGTAGACATGACAGCCAGAATCTAACTCTCTTGTAACTGTTGGAGGAACATAAAGATTGATTCTTCCGTCTTCATCTCCAACCTCCATATAATTAAAGTTAGAATCAAAAGATATCATTGGTGGATCGTCTAAACAACAAGCCTCTTTAACATCTATCTTTGCATAAAAGCCAGTTACATCTACTGGCTCCTCTCCAACCATCCAGAGAAAACTCTGATCAAGAGTTGCACCAGCATAGCATTTGATGTTGTACCTTCCTGGTGTCAACTACTCCACCTCATCTTCTTCTTTATCATTTTTTTCTAGATCTTTTTTGACTGCCGTTGCTCCAAGAGAACCTGCAACCATAGCACCTAGAAGTGCAAAGGCAGCGGAAGCAATTCCTGGCTCAAGACCTTCACCCGTGGTTAGGGCTCGTGCAAAAGCACCAAGAGTAAGAAGAACTAAAACTGTTCCTACAATAGCAAGTGCAAGCCACTTTAGATCAAAGAATGGGTTGTCTTTTTTCATTCATTACAACTCCTCGTCAGGAACACTCTTGTCGATGTTGAAAATTTTTCGGTGGGCCTTAGGTCCATACTTCGACTTGTCTTCCATATTAGTATTTGCATTAAAGTTAGCAACTGCTTTTGCTGGATACCCGACTTCACCCTTTACAGGATCAGCACCTCTATAATGTCCTAAATCTTTGAGGCGGCTGGCGAGTCTCCATGAAGCAGGATTTTTGAGTGTAGGATCGGCCTCCGAATTGTAGATTCCTTCGATTCCAGGAATTTTTCCGTCCCATAGTCTTGCGTACTCATCAAACTTCTTCTGCACTTTCTTGTTAGATGCCTTGATATCTACCTTGCGATCTGGAGCGTAGTCCTTGTGTCTGGGGAAGTAGAACGTTGATGTGTCTTTCCAACCATAAAGATCAGCAAGAGTCTTACCAAGAACAGCAAGTGTGCGCCATTGATTTTCTGTCAGATCATCCTTCTTTCCCATGCTGACGATTTCGATCCCAAGTAACCAGGAATTCGCAGAGTCCTTGGGAATTTTGTGTCCTGCCCACTCTGTACCAGAAAAGTCTCCCTTACCTGCATGGTAGCAAGGTTTATAGGCGTTACACGCCAGACGACCACAACGCAAAAGAGTAAAAGCCGATGCTGGCGAATTATAGGAAGGGTGTCTGTGTACGAATTTTTTCTGGCCCTCATCAGCAGAGCATTGATTGCCTTTATGGCTGGGGTCGGTAGATTCTGTGGAAGCACCAGCAGTATGATGAAGCATAAGTGCAACAGGATTACCCTTTGGACCTCGCCATGAACTCATACCATGCCAAGTGTTCTTCCAGCCACTCATCCACTCAATGTCTAGTCCTGAAGCATCAAGTGCTTTCTTGAACTGGTCTGCTGAAACTGCCATGGCTACTCCTTAAGTATTTCTTCTATTATACCATGTTTATTAATACAGAAGATCGGTTAAGAGAAAATCCTCTCGTGTGCTTTTGGACCATACTGTGACTTATCTTCCATGTTGGGAGCATATTTTTCATTGTAAGCGATCATGGCAGAAACAGGATATTTTTGTTCATATTTTACTGGCTGCCAATTCTTGCCACCAAATCCCAAATCTGAAAGTCGGCAGGCCAATCTCCAAGCCGCAGCACTCGCTAGTGTGCGGTCGTCATTAGCCGCCATTACATTAGATAGTGGTGGAATTTTCTTATCCCATTTGCCTGTGCTAAGACCCTTGAAGAATCCATCGTTATCAGAGTAGTATTGTGCTCCAATGATGTAACCCTTAGTGTGCTCATAGTATGAGGCCCACCCCTTAAGTCGGATTTCTACAAGGTCAATGAACCCAGAACGCTTGTAATCTACGCTCCAGCCAGTCATATCTCCATTTGCCAACCAAGCATGTCCGTACTTACTTGATGGGGGTACGGAGTAAAGAATAGCACCACGAGGTACTGACTGCCACCACTCTTTGTCTTTGTAGTTAGTAATTTTTACCTTGAAGCGATCATTTACGTTGCCCCAAGCCTCACGGGCCGATCCACCAAACGGACCCATAGAATATGCTTGACGACATGTGCTTTGACATAATCCTTTCCAAGATTGAGAAGGATTCTTGCTTTGATTTTCCATCCATTCAATTGCTTTGTCTACGTTTCTCATTATTCCTCATCCTGTGGTGCGTCTTCTTCAGGATATGGCTGTGCTTTGATATTCTTTAGTTCATCATTGGCCTTATCTTCTGCATCGTCGTACTTTTTTTCTTTACTCATTTATAAATTATACCACGATTATTATTTGAAGTCCCAGCCCCATACCCGATACTTATAGTTGTAATAAGGGGTGCTGTTTTGGTCTGCGTCTGTGATGAAACGCAGTTCTGATATGTAGCAGTAGTTCCACACAGCACTACCCGACTTCCACGTTGTCTCCATATGGAAAGTAATGCCCCATAGTTTGTAGTCAGGGTCGTGGAAGGGTGCTCCGTCGCTTGTGTTTGTCTTGGCTACACCCCAGTAATAGTTATTGAGGGCAGTTCCTTCGTATTCAAGGTTGCCTGACCCGTTGTAGCGGTAGTCATCTCCCCTGTATCCAAGACCTACTTTCTTCACCAGTCCATTGCCTGTTGCGTAGTTCAAAGCCACACCACTAATACGAGGTCTGAACTTTGCCCCGTTGGTCCAAGTTTTGAAATAGACACCACGCACCTGTCGCTCTGTTGTCAAGGAACTATCGCATTCCCAACGAGTATTAGCGTCGTGGTTTGCTCCTGTGTTGATGCCTAACCTTGCTCCATCGCTAGTTGTGGGGTCACCACTCGCATCAATATTTGTGTCGCCACTCCAAGTGGTTCCATTTACCTTCACATCACCAGGGTTAGTCCAACGCATATTTGGGCCTGGGTATGTGGCATTCCAATTATGAAAACCACCGTTGTCTGGGTTTGCTACTTGAACGAGAGGAAACTCTAATTTCGCCATTACAAACCTACATAAACAACTTTGAGCGATGTATTGAGATAGGGTTCGCCTTTGGAAAGTGATGGGTTAGTGTTTGTTCCACTATTAAACTTAACGGCGTGAGTATGACTTGTGGAAGCGTAAGAGTGAGAGTGTGAAGGAACAGAAGAGTGAGTGTGGTTGGAGGATGCGTAAGAACTATGAACGTGTGTATCAGGGGCATAGTTGTGATAATGACTTTTTTGTGCGTAGCGAGCATCCAACTCTGCTATGTCAATTTCCTCACTCAAATAGAAAAACTTGACATAGAACCTCTTGTTGAGGTCAGCAATGCCTCTACCTTGTTGTAGTTCCAAGGTGAAGGTCTGTCCATTTACACCTGTGACTTTGTAGAGTCCATAGTCTCCTGTGCTTCTACTCATTACTTCATGCTCTTCTAATACTTCTACGAGGTCTCCTACCTCTACCCCGCTAAAACCGTGAGAAACATTATTTAGATCTGTTTGATGTAGAGTAAGAGCATTGTTTGCATTAGTAAGATTATTATCACTCAAAGACATATCTCCTGCTTGTGCAACGGTGGAAACCAATCTCCATTCTCCTGCTGATTTAGTTTCTGCTACTGCTTCTAACTCTGCTTCCAAAGAGTTGATTCGGTCTTCGTTTGTTTCTACCTTCTCTACCAAGGGATTAACATAATCTTTTAGATTTGATATTTCATCAAAAGCATGAGAATGTTGCTCTGCATGGTCGTCCATCTTATCTGTTGGTTCTGGCTTTCTAAACTCACTCATTACTTCCACCTCTTTTTAATAGCGGTCCATGCATATGTGCCGTCGCCAATCCAAGCACCCTTAAGGTCAGGACGCTCCCAGGCATACCACATTACAAAACCACCCTTAACGTAGTCTTTAATAGTTTGCATGTACTTTTCTACTTTATCTTGTGGGATTCCGTCAGAGAGTAATCCCAAAGCAGTTTCGGTTACCCATAGTTTTGTAGTGGGGCAACCCATTTCCTTCATAGTCTTCTTTACGTCTTGGTGATACTCTTTCCACAACTTCCCTTGCGATGTGGAGCCCTGTGGATAAATGTGGCAGGCAACAAAGTCAATGCCGCACCATCCTTTACTATCCTTCTTTTTAAGTGCTGTGAAGTATTTGGATGCTTTCTTCATGCCGCCTGAACTTGGTCTTGGCAATACTGACGCACACCCAATTTTTGCGGCAGGGTCATTGCCCTTGATAATGCGAGAAGCATCTTTAGTCATCTGTGCTAACTTGTTGCGGTTCTTATCATCGTAGGGATACATGAAGTCTGCGAGTTGTGGTTCATTCCAAATTTCATATGCGTGAATGCGACCTTTGTATCGTTGTGATAGGTTTGCTACGAATGGTTTCCAAGAAGCATTGAGATCTCCTGGTAGAGAGTTTGTGCCTGGTCCTAACCAAGGAGCATAGTGGGGTGCGGAAGGATCGGAAGCGGCCCATCTGGGCGTGGCGGCACAAACATATGTAACGTGTTTGTAACCCATGCCTTCCATTTTGCCTAACACTTCATCAAGACGAGACCAGTCATATTGGTCAGGAGCAACGTGAATGTCTTTCCATGTAGCACCAATATCCCAGATGCGTGCATGTGTTACTTCTTTGGGCCAATTGCCTGCTTTACCCGTTGTTTGGGTCATTCCCATGCCTAACATTATTCTGATACCAACTGTGGAATAAACGAATCTGTTACCTGAATGCTTCCAAGATAAAGTTTTTTGACTGGCATATCACCAACATACATTTTAGCAGGTGCCTCTGCATTGTAGTCCATGCTATTTGAGTATGTATACTCTGAGTTGTAGGTAAGTTTTGTCATTACCAGTTCACCGAATTTCTTTCTGCTGTATCCTTAAGTTCATGAAAATATCCTAGCCCCACGGTTGCGCCTGATGTAAAATTAGTACCCTTTATCTCTAGGTTATTGAACGCTACTGTAATAGTATCTCGTGCATCATCAACAATAGATGTAAACTCTCCGTACACTCTTCCTTTATCTTGACTAATAATGAACCATTCTCCAAGTCTAACCATAGAGGCATCAAATCTTGGGTTTACTGACTTATCCTTATGGAACGTTACTGTGTTCATTTCGTCTAGGTTGTCAGAATTAAACTTGATCTGATTTGATCCTGGGTTTAGGGAATCAGAACTCACGACTCCATTACTCCAAGATGCTGAATTCAGGTATAGACCGTCTGATGGTTGATTTCCTACCTCAGGATCTGGATCTGGTTCTGGGGGAATAACTGTCTGGTCAACAATAACATACAAGGTGTTGGGATCGGGATCTAATAAAGAATCATAGGCTTCTTGAGTTATGGCAACCATGTTTGATATATTGCTACTCTCAACCTTTCCTTCAATTCCTCTATAGAAGAACTCGTTTGCGTCATGCTGAGTATGAATTAATTGATCATCAAACAGTAGTTCTTCGTCATAATCAGAAAGAAAAACCGTGTCAGACTTTGGACCTGGCCTACCCTTAATGCTATCAATTTCTACTTCAATTTCTTCGGCACTTACATAAGTTGTCTGCCCCATGGGAAGGAAAGCCTCTACAGTAGTAGGTGCTAAGAATACCGCATTCTGTACATAATCAACTGAATCTATGTGTGATTGCTGTAATGTAAAGTTGTATTCATCAAAAGCAGCAGATGAATCTGATCCGATAGCGAGTAAGAATATACCCTCACCATCGGCCTGTGGTCCTTCTGATGTGTAGTCTGCTA
>Ga0181574_10002846_pt1 | contig 15565 bp, 16 predicted proteins | sample 101ome_24_FD_145600 | JGI IMG/M metagenome (GOLD analysis project Ga0181574, IMG submission 145600) | Coastal salt marsh microbial communities from the Groves Creek Marsh, Skidaway Island, Georgia - 101410AT metaG (spades assembly) | ecosystem: Environmental > Aquatic > Marine > Intertidal zone... | reverse complement strand
TGCCGGGCGAAATGCCCTCCGCGGCCGATTGGGTTGTTTAGCGGGTTGACTTAGTGAAAAGAGTTCTCGTAAATTACTGATATTGAGCATATTGCAGAGTAAGGTTCAAAACCCTCTCTCTCCGCGGCGGTGTCCTCCCCATTTTTTTTTACGCCTTGTTGTGCGCGGCTTTTTTTCTGTTGTTTAAGAAAAGTATCGGTGGAACAACGGCTATGGACCATATCCAGGACCGTAGCAGCTGGTGTAAAAATTCATCTTTGTTCATCACCCCTTCTTGGTTAAGATGAACCAACGATTCTCCCACAAATACAATAAATGCTCCAATAGTTAGTAAAGGCAGTGCTGTCCTTACGAAGTAGCGCATCATTGCTTTTCTGTCTATCGGTGTTCGCCCTTTCTTACCCGCTAGAACTAGCCCTGTAACGGCAATAGCCGTTACAAATAGGGCCGCAAGCGCTCTAAGTCCTACAGGTTGAATGTGTGCTAACCCCGAAAAAAACAAGATTAAAAACATCGGCAAGCCAACAAGGATGTATTTAAAAACATTCATAATCACCCCCCTGTTGGTGTTCCAGCGGCAGCGCCACCAAGCAATGATCCAACAGCTGTGCTTATCGCCCAAGCGGTAAGGATGCCTGTTCCTGTTGCAACATTGGTCATTCCTATTGTAATTAAGACAGAGTTAGTCAACCAAAATCCAGCCGAGGTGCCAATGTCTGCTTTTGTCGCTTTGTCCCAATCCCAACCGGCCGATTTGTTAAAGCCTTGGCCGTGTATGTCTTCGTAGAGGCCTTCGCCGCCAAGGGCGCGTGGTGCCCATAATAGTGTTGAGGCCTTAGCGACCGACAGGGTGCCGTAGAGGTTTTTACGTTGCTGCTCGTTAAGGTTTTCATCTGCTGCTAGTGCAAACTCCAACGCTTCCACTTGTTGCTTAAACACCGAGTAATTCAAACCAAGTTCAGCCATGCTGTCTAGGGCGTTAAAAACCTCTTCTAGATAGTAGGCTTCGTATTGATCAATGGAGTCGTCCGCATACGCAATGATGCCGTCGTACTTGTTGATTGAGTCTGTCAGAGAATACGTATAGTCCACAAGCTCCTCTATGGTGTAATCGAAGCTCGGGTCGAGGTTGTAGGTGGAAACAACGTGCTGTCTTATTTTCTCTGCTGTTTCCGAGCCAGCGTCTACTGCTGCCCTAACAATACCGTTGTGGTAATACCCTAAGGAATCTACATCGGTAAAATCCTTTAGTGTAAAGTTCGTAGTAATTACCTCTGGGGTAACTTCTTCTTTGTCACAGCTGCTTACAAGCAGTGTGCCTGTGCCGATAAAAAGCGCGAATAACAATAATTTTTTCATGTCTTTAGTATTTTAAGTGTGTACTGTAAATTTTTGCACGACCGCCTTTGTCTGCACAATCAAGGACTAGGGCCATGTCTATAGTTCCTGAACCTACTAGGATTGTACTTGTGGAATCGCCGTCTACACAACAACATTCTATTGTTTAGGCTTAAGTGGTTTTACTGCAGCTGCAGATTGCAACATGCAGTAAGGGAATAATCAATAACTTCTTCATATAGAGCAGTTTTTTTGTTTGCCTACTTCGCTTTAAGGTCGCTTCGGCTTATTCGTACCGCCGGTAATTTTGGTTTTGTTAAATTAGCAAAAAAATCAAATTATGAAACTTTAACGCGCAGAGTGTGGCAACCGAATCCATTACCCTCCTTCACTTTGAGATTGAAATTTTGTTTTGGTTATTATCTGAAGATACTGAAAATACTGAGGTTTTGGAATTATACGTGATTCCAAACGTGTGTTCGGAATATTCCGAACAAAACTAACGCGATCACTAAAGGCGTAAATCAGATCATAATGGGCTTATAAATGTATTTCAACAGTACCAATGAATATCACGATAGGGAGAAGAGGATCAAGACTTCGAGGATTAGACATTTCTTGAGAAAAGAGAATAGAACCTTTTGAGGGGCACGTTGCTCTACCTGGCCAGAAAGTAAAAAAGCCGGGAATTACCCGGCTTCTGAACTGTTGACTAGAATATGGAATCCTTTATCAGATACCAATAGTCATAAAATTTTATCCAGTCGTCTGATCTAGTATCCCTTAAAATTTCAGGTAGACTTAAATCAATAGAACTTGAAACAGAATCTTGTCCCTGAATGGAATAAAGCTCCAAATCAAAACCATCGTCCAATTGACGGGGTTTCTTGTGACTATTGACCCATACGAAAAATGATTCCGTCTCATTGGTATCAATAACACCTGAGTTTTCTTCTCCGTTTAAAGTTGAATAGAAATATACAGGATTTGAAGACTCATTTCTTAATATGACAAGGTGCTCGGATGCGCTGTTATATTCGCAAGCGCCAATTGTCAATAATCCAATAATAAGTAGGGCCTTTTTTATCATGGTTTGAGATAGATATATTTCTTCTTATTGAAGTTGTTTTTTCGATCATCTTCAATGTCATCACAATCTTTAATCACACTTAATGTAAATGTTGTCGAATTCCAACTTGTCCAGTCACCATCTACAAAGATAGGGCTGTTTGCATTCTCTATATAGCTGTGGACATTGGTACACCAGGTTCTCCATTCCCAAGCATGTGTTCCCCACCAGTCTCGGAAGTCTGAGTATTTAGTACTTCTACCAATGAGGTTATTGTGATAATCCATATTCTTAGCAGCACAGGTATTACTACTACCAATTTCTTCTTTGCCCCATCCAACAATCCATGCAGTCGCTTTTCCGCAATATCTTCTGGTCAACATTTGCCAAATAATGTGTCTACATGCATCTCGTTTTGTGTCTCCCGAGGACATGTTTGGATAGAATCCAGTTGATTGATTTCGAGCTCTCCAACCACTTTGCCAAATTCTAAATGACATCCAAATTGTTGCTGCTCCACCGGTAACAATCACAGGATGTGCAACCATCCAACCTAAAACTCCAGATGTTTTGGCGGAAGTGCTAGCATCTAAGATATCTTCGAGCGTCGCAGGTGTTCCAAGGTTAAAGCCTTGCGCAAGGGTTTCAAATTCATTCCAGGCAATGCTCTCCGTGGAGTCTAAGGCCAAGATTTTAGCCTCCATTCCAAATGAAGGAATCGTATCAGACTCCACAAACTCGAGCGTATCGATATATGTAGGAGCCGAGGCTAATATGTCCGCCATAACTGAGTCAGAGTACGCTATTAGTCCCACAAATGCATCATTTGGGAACATTGTAATAAGTCTACTTTCGACATGTTTCACATATCCCGTGTCTAGAATCAGGTCGCTTTTTGTGACCAGATTTGGGTTCATGATCACATACTCTCTGTGTATGACATGTAATACTTCCGAAGGGAATACCGGCAATTCATACTCATCTAATAGATCATTGTCTGTGTCGATTGTAACGACTTGGGCCTCCTCTTGGGGAGTGTTCTTTTCACATCTGACGAAAAGAAATGACATAGCTAGCGCTATGAATAGAAACTTTGAGAGCTTAATTCTCTTATTGATTTGGTTAATAATGGTGGTAATGTAGTAAACTCACTTTTATCCCCCAAATTCTATTTGTGTAAAATGGGTCACATCCTATTTATGGGGAGAAGGTAGGTAGAGTTACTTATGAGAAACGAACCTTGGGTAAAATCCATTATATTCGCCTTGTTAAGTCAAGCAATTGGGCGAAATGCCCTCCGCGGCCGATTGGGTTGCTTAGCGGGTTGACTTAGCGAAAAGAGTTCTCGTAAATAACTGATATTAAGCATATTGGAGCGTTGGGTTCAAAACCCCCTCTCTCCGCTAAAAACACCTGAAAACCAGCGCTATGCGCTGGTTTTATTGCTTTTTGGGGCATGCCAAAATCTTCTCAACTCGCTTAATGGGTAACCAAAAGCGCAACGCGTCCGATCATGAATCATATATTGTGTTACCCAACGTTTTCACTCTATTTTTATCTTTTTTCGTACGACTCCTTTGTTAGTTTCGAGTATTAATATATACAAACCTTCTGGAAAACTAGAAATATCAATTTGCTCTTGAAACAAAGACGAAAAATAAACCTGCTGACCAAGTACATTGCAAATGGACATTCCTTCTATGTGCAAGTCTTTGGAAGTTATATTTACAATGCCTTTTGTTGGATTGGGAAAAACTTTAACTTGATTATTGAGTTCGTTTTCATCAATTCCAATATGATTTACAATTACAAAATACAAGGGAGGCGCGGTTGCTGTGCAACCAACAGAATCTGTTACTGTTAAATAATAAGCTATTGATGAATCTGGTTTTGCCCAAAAGCCACGATCTTTGGTAGAATCTTTTAATCCGTGATTTGGACGCCATAAATAATCTAAGGGTGCAATTCCCCCAAAAAGATTTGGAGTAAAGTCTAAATACACAGAATCACCGTACAAGATGCTTGGGGTTAAGTACGTCAAATGTGTTTGAATGTTAGAATTGAATACCAGTAATGAATCAGTACACGAGTTGCCTAATGCATCAGTAACCGTTAATTTAAATACAACACTGTCATAATATGTTATGTACTCAGGATTAGATAAAGTAGTATCATTTAGAAGGTCTGAAGCGTACAAGTAAGTTACAATACTTCCAACTTTATGAACGTAATTAGCTTGCCATAAATAAGTGAAAGGTGGCGTCCCACTCGTTAGCATTAAATTACTGCCTATATTAATTGTATCGTAACCGAAATAGCCAATACAACCATGCTGAGGTAAACCGAGTTCTACGAAACATTGCGATTTTAATGAAAGAACGGAACTTGTCAAGAATATTAAGAGAATAATCTTTTTCATAATTATAAATAAATCCCCACAAGCCATTAATGCGACTTGTGGGGCGCAGAGTGTGGCAACCGAATCCATTACCATCCTTCACTTTGAGATCGATTTTTTTTTGATTATTATAAGAAGATACTGAAAATACTGATGTTTTGGTGAAGGCTTACCCTAATTAGTAACACTTAAAAGTAGTGCTTTCCATTGGTATTGTTGGTCAGGCAGCAGCGAAGAAGGAGCGGAGCTCCGAAGTCGCTGCTGCGCAAAGGTTATGGGCGGTTGGTATCCTAGTGACTTGTGCGGTCTTTCATTGTTATAGATCCAGGCCCAGGCTTGTGATAAAGCATTCGCTTCTTTGATGCGTGTAAAAGAGAATGCATCTAAGACTTCCTCTCTGTAGCTCTTATTGAAGCGTTCTACATATCCGTTTTGATATGGGCTTCCTGGTTGGATGAACTTCAGTTCTATACCTCTTTCTTCTGCCCATTCTCCCATAGCATGAGAGATGTATTCTGGGCCATTGTCCACGCGTATTCTGTTCGGCATACCGCGCGGCTCGAACCAAGGACCCTCTGATTAACAGTCATAATTTTAAACCAAACAATAGAAATCAATGATTTTAATAGTCATACTAAATTACTGATATAAAACGAGATAGACAAATTTTTATTGTCTTTGGTTTTTCTTGCTTTTTGTTGTTTGGGTCGATTTTGTGTGCTAGATTGTGTGCTAGATTTTGAATTCAGCACTATGGCAACACACGCGCGTGTTATTTTAGACACAAGGGTTCAGCTACTCCGACCCTCCAACGGAAAGGACCAAGCATACTACCCCGTGAAGCTTCGTATCACCCACGATCGTAAGCGTCGCTATTATCAAACAGAATTACCTCCCCTAACCGAGTTGGATTGGAAGAAAATAGAGGAGGGGCAGCGGATGACCGTAACGCAAAGAGAGGTTTTTCATGGCAAGCGAGAAATCGAAGCCCTCGCGCAAACGATCATTGAAAGTTTGGTGCCGTTTAGCTTCCCAGTTTTCAAGAAGCGGTTTTTAAACCCCATTGTGTCAAGTACCGACAGTTTACAAGAGATGTTCAAGGCGCATATTGACCGATTGGAGCAACAAAATAGAATTTCCACAGCCTCTAGCTACAGGTGCGCCTTGAAGAGTCTCTTGGGATTTCATCGGTCGTTCAACTGGAATGATCTTCATCCCGAGTTTCTCGAGGGTTATGAGACGGAAATGATCGAACAAGGGAAGACTCAGAACACCATCGGCATCTATCTCCGCTCGTTACGCACCATTGTTAATCAAGGCCGCTCACTCGGGTTGATTGACAATGATTTGTACCCATTTGGAAAGACCAGCCAAGGGAAATATCAGATACCATCCTCGGTGAATGTGAAACGTGCTTTGACACAAGGAGAGGTTCAGCTAATCAAAGATGCCTGTCCAAATCCAGGCTCCAGGGCTGAACGGGCTCGTGATTTTTGGTTGTTCTCCTATTATATCAACGGTTGCAACATCAAAGACATCGCACATCTCACATGGGACAATGTGGATTATAGAGATGGCATGATTCGATTTGTACGCAAGAAGACCGAGCGGGCCAATAAGGGTCATCAAGTCAAGATCTCGGCGGTATTGTCCCCAATTGCTGAGGAGGTCATCAAAAAATACGGGATTCCTTCAAAAGATAAAACGGATTACATCTTCAGAATAATCGATAAAGGGGATTCTGCCAAAGCGCAATACCTCAAGCAACAAGAATTCACCAAAGCCATTAACATTGGACTCAAGCAACTTGCGCGAGAGTTGGGTATTGAGAAGAACATCACAACGTACACGGCGCGCCATAGCCATGCTACAGCACTAATTCACAACGGCGCCTCCTTAGAATTTGTGATGGACCAGTTCAAGCACGGATCCATGAAGACGACCATGAACTATGTGGACTCCATTGATGACACCAAAAGAAAGGATCTGGCGAAGTTGCTTTGAGGGGCGGGAACACTCTAAAACTAACACAAGCTGGTTTACACTTTTTTTGCAGACACACTTTTTGGGAAACTATCGCTACTCCAAAGGACGAGTCAACCACATGGTCACCTCCTCGCGGATGCCATCCAGCATGCGGCTGATGCTGCTAGTGCTGTAATGTTTGCCATAGACTTGCTCGAAGACATCAGAGACCTGATTCTGTGTCAGTCCCTTGCTATACAAAGCACTCACCAAGCGGTCACATTCCTCATCCTGGTCGGGAAACTATCAAATCCACTAATGAATCAAACTCATTGAAAGCAAAACTACACTTGTTTTCATGGTCCTCAGTTCGCCATCTTTTACCAGGTTGATAAACTAAAGGGGTTAAAATCAACAAATCATTACTCAACTCAATTATAAATTGCTCGTAGGTCCTTAATTGTTTATAACTAGGAACTTTCAATAATTTTCTCAGGTCTGAATGAACACTATTAATTTGATATTCCTTTTCTGACATCACACGACTCTCATTCAAACTCGCAATTATCGTTTCCTTCAGTAATTCTATTGAAACTTCCGATTTTTTGAATATCCAAACAGGCTTTGCTTCAACAAAATGACTAAATTCTCGTTGATACAATGTCACAACTGACATTTTTTCTGCACCTACATAGATGGAACTGTATCTAGATATCATTGTACCACATGGATTAATATTTCAACATTCTTATTTTTTGCTAGTTCGATTGCCTTCTCTAGCTGTTGAACTTGAGCAGGAGTTGCACCTCTTGGTATCGCTACATCCAAGACCCTTCTATTAATTTGATTTGACCAGACTTGGTCGCCACCCCAGGATGCACCTTCGAATGATGCTAATTCGTCTACATACTTCATAAGTTGGCCGAGTATCCGATTCCCAGCTGAATATGAAGCAGCATTGCAGCATCTGAAATGGGGACCCTAGGCATCTGCCCCGGGCTCTTTAATGTGTCGAGCGATAATTGCATCATCGAGCCATGGGAGGCCTGAGTTTGGGATTGATAGAGATCCTCAGAGGCCGACCGACCAAGACCTAGCACCCTGAGGCTATACATCTTGTCCGTGGTATAATCCCAGTACCTGGATGAGTCGGCAGCCAAGTAATCCCTCCAATCCTTGTCTGAGACTCCGGTTATAGGGACGCTGTACTTGATCGCCAAATAGGTGTTGACCATCTTCACCTGCTCACGGCTACTGAGGCGCGGGTAATAAACAAGCTCTGCTATGGAGAATAGACTGGAGTCAATGATTTCAAGGTGAGGGGTATAGGATGTTTTATATCTAGAAGAGCGCTGCATAGACAAGGTCAGTATCTTGGGATTCCCATCACTGAAATCCAAGGAAGTCCATGTCGCCCCGTGCATAATCTTGTTGTCGAAGACCGTGATGTCACCCAGCTCCATGAACTTCTTACCCGTCGAGGAGGTGAAAGATGGCTTTAAGACTAAAAAGAGCGTCGTCGCGCCCTCCATCTTAGGGATTTTACCCGCCGCACTTACTTCTAAATCCAGGAGATTCAATGTGTGGTAATTGCCAATAAATCCTGCCGAATCCCCATCCGAGCTCCATAGACTAGCGCCACTAATTCCACCGGGTGCCGGGACCACCTGACCACTTGCTAAAATGGGTAGAAGTCCTATAAAAACACATATAATTAAGCGTTGTGTTTTAAGATAATGTCGCAAGAAGGTCATGGCCTATTCGTCTAAAATGTCATTTAAGTTAGGAAAAATATTTTCCGCAACTTTTGAAACGCGATTCATTGATATAAATCACTCAATTTTTCGAAAGTAATTCAAGAAAATCCACTATTTATCCACATATAAAAACCTCTCATCATGGCTTAGTACATGCCTTGTAGAGCGTAAAGGCACTCCATATGAAACCCGCTCCAGTGATATGAGAGTAAGACTTTTGACTTTTTATGTCCGTATTCCATAGATTGCTGATGCCACTCGGTGGCTTTGTCCAATAGGCTTTCTATGTGGTCGAGGTAATCCAATACCTCTAGTGAGGGGTGAATGAATTGATGTTTTTTAAGCCTGGCTTGAAATTTTCGCAGTTGGGAGCATAGGTTTTCGATGTCCCGTGGGACACATGGGACACCTGAAGGATGCTGGCGGGACAATCGCAGCTCCTTGTCCACCCATTGGTAAATCTCTTCGGCAATGGGGTGTAGTTCCTGGGCGGCGCGCGCCTGCTCCTGCCGCCTCTGAATGGCAAGGGCCTGCTTGTGCTCGAGGTTCATTTTTTCAAGTTTCCGTTGATGCTCCAGTTCAAGCTTTCTCAGCGCTACTTTTTCGTTGGTGTTTTCAACATTTCGAATGGGGCTTGATTGCGATGCTATTGATGGTTTTTCATTTGGCACCGGGGTTTTGTTAACTGTAATATGATCTCTAGCATTATCTGAGGTTTTAATCCACCGATCTACTGTGGATTTACTCGTATTTAGAATGCGGGCGATTTCGCGGATAGAATGCCCATTTTCTTTTAGGTCTTGTGCTTTAAATTTTAACTGCTCTGGGGAGTCTTGGGGCGTTTGATTCATGATGGTTGCTCTATTAAGGTTCTTTGATTTTGTTTAGTTGCTCATATGGTATGAACTGGGAATAATGGTGTCTTATAGCTGTCTCGTATCATGATACGAGACAGTCCAGGGGGGATGGTACAACGAGGTAAAATGAATGTATCTCTCACATTGTCAATCGATTAAGATCTTCCCGGTTGTGACAGGCCACTGTATCACCTGTGATACATGTATCAAGTTGATACAGCATCGTCTTGGTACTTCTGCAGCGTTCGTTGGACCTTCATTTTATCGCACCCAACACGCTGTGCAATCTCGCGACGTGACATCTCGTTACCGCTGTGCAGGTCCAGAATCTCTTGCTCTAATTCAGTGGGTCCTGCGCTTTTCAAGTGATTTCGCTCGTGATCGTACCCTTGGAAGTAGGCCCCCAGAAAATTGTTCACCTTTTTGATGGTCATCAAAATGACGTTGTCCTCGCCATATTGAAATTCTGCCGAGCGCACCTTCAACTGCTTGATATAGATTTGGTTAGGATTTGCAATGCTCTTGCCAATACAGATGACGGCATCAGCAAAGCGCGACAGACCCGAGGAGCCCGCCATGTCCTTTAAGCTGATGGGCTTGTAGGGTGCACGTTTTGGGGTGTGGGCGATGATCAAGATGGAAAGGTGCAGCTCTGATTTAAGCTGTTTGAGTACTTTCATCAGATCATTGGCTTCCTTTGCGCTTTCCAGAGCATCGCGGCTTAAAAAGGTGATGTTGTCGATGATCAGCACCTTGCATCGGTGCGCGATCACCTCCTTCTTGATTTCACGAAAGAACGTCTTGTCACTGATGTTGATGTCGGTCAGGTTTTGTTGAAACTTCAAGATTTTCAGGTGATCATGAAACTCAAACTCATCTTGATAGTCATCGGAGTAGCGTTTGTGAAATTGCTTGTCGCTCATTTCAAAGTCGCAGTACAAAACGCCTTGCGATATCGACGACAAGCCGAAGCCTTCAATGGGTTTCCCGGAGGCGATGGACTGCGCAATTTGTAACGACAGGATGGTCTTACCGATGTTGCTGTCGGCAAAGAGGATGGTCACCTCCCTTTCAAACCACAGTTCATCAAAAAGCATCTGGGGGATGGGGATGTTGCGGGCATCTCGGATGCACTCATTGGCCGTACGCACTTGGAAAATAGAGGACGCCATCACTTTTGATTAAATAATTCATTGAGATTCAGGCGGTACGGGCATCCTTTGGGTTTTTCAGGATCAAAGACATAGGTGGCCAATACAGAATTAATCTCGGGATGCTCGTCTCGTATTTTACGGAAGGCCAAATAGAGCGGGCTCTCTCGGTGTGGGTTTAAAGGCCTCGGGGCGATGGACTTTCTCATGGTGTTGTGGTATTTCCGCGTTGCTTGAGATCGAGCCAATGATCCAAATGGCTCTTTCTAAACAGCACCCGTTTTCCTTGCTTGAAATGCGGAATGATGGATTTGGAGGTATAGCCGTACAGGGTGCTCTTGGATAGCTTGAGGTAGGCTGTGGCCTCGTCCATGGTAAAAATGGGGTCGGAAGGGGCCTGGTGTTGAGGCTCAGCTTCTAACCCTTCCTTAAACTTTTGGATGGATTCATGGAAAAGCTCGCGCAGCTCTTCGTGGGTGGTGACAATGATTTGTTTCATTTGAACAGTTTTAATTGTTTAACTGCACAAATGTTGGCCGTTGATTTGCCGTGGGGTCACCCCAGGGGTCACCCCAAATGTTGCATTACTTATCTCTCTTGGCTGATTATCAGCGAGATATCCTCATTGTTTAAATCCGTGATAAAGGGCATTATTCGGCTCATGCGATGTTGCCTGACCTTGTCAGCCCCTTGATAAGGGTCGTTGAGTCTCTTTCTGATGTTCTCGGCGTTGTACCCGGTGATTTGTGAGATCAAACGCGCAATGGCAGTGTTGTCCGCTTGGTTGATTTTGGCCTGCTTCAAAAGCGCGGAAATTACGATGACGCTTTCAACCATGGTAAACCGCTTGGTACTGTCGTCGCCCTCCTCACCGTGAAGGGGGTAATCACCATAGGTTTCTGACATGAGCTTTTCACCGCGATACTCTTGAAACTCGTTGCCCGTGATGGCGAAATGCTCGGCAAGCTCGCGATGTATATCCCGTGGGTAGGCCAATTTCTGAATCTTCCTAAGCATAGCGCCTTCAAAAAGTGTTTCCCATGAGCTTACCCCACCAGCGTAGAACCGCCAAGTATAGCTCACGGCGCGATAGGCACTGTAGGCATAGAGGTTATGATAAAGGTTGCCGGAGCAGTACAATTCATACAACGTTGAATTTCTCACTGTGGGTTGCCGTGACCAGTTTTCATTATATATAACGTAAGGGGAGTCCCAGGAGGCCTCGGTAATGCTTGTCATCCAATCTTCAAGGAATCGCTCCGGCAGAAGGAGAAACAAATAGCTCAGTTCAACGTACAGCGCCACATACATGTGGTCCAATAAATCTGAGCTAAAACAAGCGCCATCCTCGGTGAGGTCGTCCATGATCAATTTTGAAAGCTCAAGCGACAAATGATCACTTGCTTCCATGACATCCATGCCTAAATCCTTATAATAAGTGGACTTGTCTTCGCCGTATTCTAGTCCATATTCAATGGTGTTTTTGATGCACCCGATTGTTATTTCTTCCATCCTGCCTATTTAACTTTAGTTCAGCAAGAAAGGCAAAGCAATGATAAACTTCCAAAAACAACCTGAAATCTTCATCAATCTTCATCGAATTTCGTAGTTTAAGGGGGTTCATGAGCGGAAAGTGCCGAAATACTACAGACCAAGCTCTTTGCGGAAGTATTGCACGCGCATCGTTACCTTATTGTATCACACTTACACCTACGATGGTAATGGTATGATAGGGACATTAACGCGAGATATGAGTACGAGTCTTGTTGCGGTGGGAGAGAATGTCCAGAGCTCTGAGTATGTGTACGATCACATGGGCCGTTTAATGACGGGATCTATTGAGTTTGTGGGCAAGGTTGGCAATAAATATGCTGTTTCGACGTCGTATAATAAGGCGGGCGGTTTATTGTCAAAGGTTTCGAGTCCTGACGCGTCGGCTCAGGTGTTTGCTGCGACTTCACAGGAAATGACCTATGATTTGACGTACCAGTACAGTGGCACTAAGCCGCACCAGTTATCTCAGGTGATCAGTTCGCAGGGGGTGCCTTACGCGATGTCATTTTCCTACAATGCTTCGGGCAGTATTTCCGAGATCACGGACCTGATGGGTGTGGATCATTCGAGCTATTACTGGGGCCAGGAGCAGTGGTTGTGTGGTGTGGAGAATGCTCAAGGCATCCACCACTATGTATACGACCACGCGGGCGAGCGCATCATGAAATCTTCGATCACCCAGACGACGGTACAGCTCAATGATGAGACGATCAACACGGTTACGACGTTGGAGCCTTATACCCTGTATGTGAATCCGTACTATGTGGTCACGTCCTTTAGCAATGCGGACCAGCGCTCGAAGCATTATTACATGGGCACTCAGAGGGTTGCCACGGACATCGGTGTGGATTATGGGGTGAGCCCCTCGCCGGAGCAGTTGTCGGGTGCGCGCGGCGGCGATGATGCGGCGACGGCGGGAGAAACCCCCCAAGGGTTAGAGACGGACCAGACTCCTTTCCAGAGCTTGGGCTATAAGCAGGACCTGGAAAGGGTGCTTTTGGGCCTAAGCGGTGAGATCGGAGTTGAGGATCTAAGTGAGGCTTTGGCACCGATTGAGAGTTTTTACCCGGACTTAAGCGCTGGGGTGAATTCAGGGGAAGGGATAGAGTCGGAGACTCCGTTGTATATAGGCACTCGCATTATGTATTGGTACCATCCGGATTATGTGAGCAATGTGGATATGGTGACCGATAAGTCGGGAGAGGCCTATGAGCTGTTCTTATACAATGCCTGGGGCGAAAGTCTCCACCACTGGACTAGCAGCAGCACCAACAGCTGGAGTTCACCGTATCGGTTGAATTCGAAGGAATTGGATTCAGAGACGGGGATGCACTACTACGGAGCGCGGTACCACCATCCCAAGTTAAGCGTATGGATGAGTGTGGATCCGAAAGCCATGAGTGGTGATAATATGACACGTTCGCCGTATAATTTTACGGATAATAATCCGGTCATTCTTATTGATCCAGATGGAAGAGATGTTGTCTTCTTTAATCGACAAGGGAAAGAAGTTCACAGAATCGAGTCATCAACATCTTTTGAAACATATGTAATGCATAAAAATGCTGATGATCATGTCATGGATCAAACTCACTATGAATCAAGGGCAGGTTGGGTACAAGCAAGAATGCCAAATGTCATTCAGGAAAAGGGCGGTAGTCCAACTACAACTTCACGATATCAAAAGCTCGATTATCAAATTGCTGCATCAACTCATTTGTTTAATGAAGCAAAAAATGATGGTACACTTCAACTCGTAACGGATGGTAATGCTTCGATACCTACTTCAGCACTATCAGATATTCCGAACCTAGACCCAACTTTGGTGAAGGCAGTGGCAATGCAAGAATCAGCAATTGGAAGTGGCGGTGTTGACGATGTTATGCAAGTAAATGTAAGTGGTGACTGGAATGAATTCAAATCTCAATATGGCCTAAGTAATGGTGGAGCTACAAACTCAACTCTATCTATAAATGCAGGAATACGTGTACTCGCAACCAAAGGATTTAAAGGAGGCATTGATTATAATTCCACAACAGGCGTAAGGACTTTTGAATTTCAAGGTTGGGATAAAGCAGTTGAGTCGTACAATGGTGGTGGGACTACAGGTTATTCACAGTCAGTTAATGACATGATAGACAATTCTGTTCGGGCTTCCCAAGAGAACTATTAGATTGATTATGAGAACACTTATTTTACTTATTACGCTTTCCTGGGTAGGTTGTCACAACCCAAGTATTCCAGACAAATACGAGTGTTTAGCCTTCCAATCCAAATCTGTTACTGATAAAGTACAGTCATATCTTGTCTCGGAATCCGAGTTGCAAGAAGATAGTATCCCGAGTATTGTAGAGGCCTTTAGCGTCAATCCAGAAATAGATACTTTGGTCGAGTACGTGATGAATGATAAGCAACAGCTACGATTTAAAATAGACAAAGTTGAATTTGAGAATTTCATCAATAAGGAAGATAGCATTATGTCATGCCTTTTCAACAATGCCTTCCCTTATGGTAAGCTTATTAAGCTCTATAACAAAACGGTCAACATCTTAAGCGTTGGGGAGATGCAAGTAATTGAATACGAGATTCAAGGCGGAGCAGAAGTTTTCCCACATTCCATATTAATAGTTTATTCATCAAGTGATACTTCTTATGTTGGAAACATAATTATATCCGATGGAATAAAGTGGATAAATGACGGTAGAACCGATGGATCAATATTAGTTTTTATCGAAAGAATTAGAATTCACAAGCAATTAGGAATACCTCTATTCTTCACGGGAGAGTACTTCGTACCCGTCACACATTATAAGCTACCGGGAAAATGGGGGTGATGTATCAATTTAGTGCTTGGCGCATATTCGGCAGCTTAAGTAATTGAAAATCAACATCGAAATAATTTTGAAAGGGATGAAATCCAGTGTTCTGTCCCCCCGCTGCCGCGCGAATCCTTTCGCGTGGTACTACTATTCACAGAAATGAGAAATAGTAGAACAAACTTGCTTTCTGTTATTTTTGATTCATGATCCGCAACTATATAATTTACAAGGTTGGTAGTGTCCCATTTTGTGTGTCTGAGCAGTTCGCGTCAGTCTTCGAGGGCATTACGAATTTAGGTTCGGGACACAGGAATCACCCTATTGTAGATCCTATGTCGCATTTAATTGACCGTCCTCAATCGAATTCGGCGTCTATGTCTAGACATGTAAATCATACAGAGGATGAAGGGGGCCGTGCCTTCCGCTTACGCGAAACAACCGTAAACAATGACGCCTGATGAAAAATTTAGCGAGACCCTTCAGCCTCCCACTTGCCCACTGTTGAGGCTGAGCTGCGGGCGTTTTGGACGGAATTTGTGTGCTAGATTGTGTGCTAGAATTGAAAAAAGCACCTACATCGGTTGACGTAAGTGCTTGATTTTGAGTGCTCCTCCTGCTGGGCTCGAACCAGCGACCCTCTGATTAACAGTCGTAAAA
>Ga0181574_10002841_pt1 | contig 15573 bp, 10 predicted proteins | sample 101ome_24_FD_145600 | JGI IMG/M metagenome (GOLD analysis project Ga0181574, IMG submission 145600) | Coastal salt marsh microbial communities from the Groves Creek Marsh, Skidaway Island, Georgia - 101410AT metaG (spades assembly) | ecosystem: Environmental > Aquatic > Marine > Intertidal zone... | reverse complement strand
GGGCTACCACCCCACCACAGGCTGTGACGCGTCCACCACCAACATGCGGGGCTTCGACAGCTGGATGTCCAAAGGCACGCAGTACGCCTGGAACGTTGACCCTGTGCGCCTGCGGAACATGACTAAGTACTCCAGCACCTTTGGCACGTCTCACCTGGTGTGTGATGCCAGCGTGTACGGAGCACTGGACTACAGTCTCAATCCGTACTTTCTCCAAACCCGCTGGGACCCACTTCAAAAGGCTGACCCAGCGATACCGTATGAGCCTGAAACGATTGACGTGGAACGCATGTCGCTGTTTGGTTTACCGTCCTACGACGCGTTCGACACTCCCATTCAGACCGAGGAGAATTTCATGCGCCACTCTGTAGGTCTGATACGTGACTGGCTGCGGTGGTACGGCGACGACCCAGAGCTCCAGGCCAAACTGGACGCGTCCTGGCCCAATTGGATCCGCTGCGATGATGAAGAGATTGACTGTGAGACATACGGCATTGACAGTAATACGGCCATGGATCAATGCACGCTGCCCCCACTCTTAACATGTACGCAGGACAGTGATTGTGTGTCGGGTAACGCCACTCATGACCTTGTTTGTCTTCAAAACAACCACGACGAAAACAATGAGGGTATCTGCGCCAAGCGCAACACGTGCTATCAACACGCCCACTGCCCGGACGATATGCTGTGTTCTGGCGCGGGTACGTGTGTGGAGCCCCGTATTTTCATCCGCAACAGGCTCGACGCTACGATCTCCGCACAGATGTTTGCGGAGAGTAACCCGTCGTGCTCGCAGTCAATGAACGGAATGAGCCAGTTCCAGAACATCCCGGACTTTGCCCATGCCAATGGTATGTGCAGCTTCCGCAACTGGATGCACTACACCAACCTCACACGGGACGCTGAGCTTCAACCCGACGGCCTGCTTCACATCAAAAATCACCGCAAGCGTTTCAGCAACAGCGACGTGGCACAGGACCTCTACCATGAGCTAAATGTTCTCCGGCCGTACGTCAGTGGATGTGACCGCTCGTACCAGCACACGGACTACCACTACTGCAGCCCACACCACATTCCTGCGCGGCGCGGGTATGGCGAGGGACTCGAGCAGCTGTGTGCGGACGAGGACGAGGACAACGCGTGTTACATGAAGGCCACCAAAACCTGGATGCACACTTCTGACACAAGCAACAACCTCACCGCGCGGTTCTGTGACCTGTATACAGATTACACGTCGCACACGGCGTTCCTTAGCCCGTACACGTACGTCAACGAGGAGGGCAACGAACAAGACACACTAGAGCACGTGCCCGAGACTCTCAAGCGTTGCTATGACTTTGAGATTTGTCCAACCGTGCGCTTTCTCGTGGAGGGGCGGGGCGTGCATAAGCGCCGGGTGTTGATGGTGGACCGTGACGATCCCAATGACAGCTCAGACCCATTTGTGCTCCAGGACCGGATGCGCTCGTACCTCCATAGCGACGCCGACGAGTGCTTTGGTGTTGGGTACCACGTGCAGGGGAAAACCCTGTGTGTTGTTGATCGCTACACCCTCCCTCTCATTGACGCCGTCTTTAACACGGACGCGCAGTTGCAAGTTGAACACGTGCCGATTGACACATATAGCTCCACTTCAAACCCGCGATGGAACGCTGAGTACATCCACGATCTCTTCGTCAAACTTCAAGAGGGTACCGGCGGCTTTGCCAAGTGTCCCCGGGCTTTCTCGCGTGTAATGAATGGAATGCAGCACGAGACATTGTTTACGGAATTCTTGAAAGTACTCACACGCACGTACAAGACGAGTGCTCGACAACAAGTCACACAGTACGCCAACGCATTACTTCCAGCACTATTTGGAATTGACGCACAGACGGGTGAGGGGCGTGGGTTGAATACCATCGATGACTACATTGCGCACGCTGCTTGCATGGACTGGATTTCTACGGCGTTGCAAGAAGCCAAAGAGCTCGCCCGTCGCCCCGACGAGATGCCGTACGTGGTTGAGAGCATTTACCCGGACAAGACACCGGGCACGTCCTTGTATGTATTCCATGAGCGCTCCGCGGTTGCTCTTAACATTACCTGGTTCTGGCAGTGCGTCGTGTTGTCAGAAGCTGGAGAGGACGGTGGTGTCACCAATCAGTGGTTAGAGAAACTGACCAATCCGACATCCGATGAACAATTAGAATGCAACAATTTTGACGAGGACTTCAGCAACGAAATCAGCCTCACGATGAAAAAGAGACTGCAGACAGCAGGAGGCCAAGGCGGAGCTCTCTTCAAAATGTTTGAGCAAACTACCGACGCGGGCACCGTGGATGTTGTGGCAGATGTTCGTCAGGTTATCCAGTTCGCCCTCAACGAGCTCCGGCTCGGCAGCACGCCGCACGTGTACTGTATGAAGTCTTACACACTGCGAGATACTCAAACTCAATGGTATGTCAATTCGTCCTGTGCCAACGTGTTTCACGAGGCCCAGAACCAGGTGCCACCTCTTCCAAGTTGCTGGGAGAAGTACGGCTTGGACCTGGGCATGGTTGGCGGCCAACTCGTCGATTTCACAGACGACATTGATGTCAGTAGCACTAACATGGCGGTAAAAGCAGAGGAGCTTCTACTGGGCTCGCGGATGGCCGTGGACCAAACTTTTGCGTTTACTCTTGAGAAACTGATTGAACGGGGGTTTATCAAAGAGCGTGATCAAGAGTTGCTGGACGAAGTCAACGGCGCAGACGATTTCTTTCCTGTGTATTTCTTTGCGTATCTGGAAAACGACCTGGACCCTCCTCCCGTACAGTCCTTCTTACACGACAGCATTGCGGTGGATATGTTTACCATCAACAACTACGCCACACTCGATCAGGTTGAGGGTAGTGCGTGTCGCGGCGATCTCTCTCTCGGTGATGTCACCGTGTTTCAACTCACAAGACCCGAATTCGAAGTCCAGGACGACGGGTTTGTGGAGGCTACCAGGGGCTACACGCTCCAGGACGACAACAACGCTTCTTTAATCGGTCGGCGGTACCTTACCCAAGAACAAGCACTGTTTCTACTCATGCGCGTAATCAAGCGCGAGATCTACAACACATTCTCGTTCCGTGAGAACAATCTATATCTTGACACCTTTGCGTCACAGCTCGCGTTCCCCGACTTTGGCATTGACATGATGAGCCAGCTTACAGCTGCTAAAGAATACAACGATTTTATGGCACAGAAGTCGTTTGCCTGCTCGGACGACCAAGAAATGCTTTTGTATGCGGAGACCAACATCGTGCACAAGCGCATGCGGGACTGTGTTAATCGCCTACAGGAAGATATTGGTTGGAAGATTGACACGAACGAAATCCTCCAGCTGCATGTCCCCACCCACGTTGTCAAAGCGGGCTTCTATCCCGCGTACACGGAACACTCCACCGATAAGTTCCTCGACGATATCACCAGCAGTAAGTGGACCACGGAGCAATATGTCTCTGCTCAGGACCTGGTGTGCTACAAAACACGCACGGGCAACGCGGAGCCTCTCAATCCACTCTGGGCTGGAGGGTATGACGTACTGACCTGTCCTCGGGGCGTATCCTGTGGCTGTGACACCACCGTCGGAATCGGCGACACGCGCTTTGTGGACGCGTCCTGTCGCAAACGGGACGACGAGCAATGCAGTGATTTGTTCCCTGACTTTGCACAAGCTTCCATACCACTGGCCTGTCATACCCTCTCTGCTCAGTACCAATCCGTGACCATGCCCAGAATGGGCTCCATCAGAGCCGACGAGACCCCGCTCTGTCAACGCACGCCGTCCCTGGACGCCACCACGTGTAGCCGTCGCTTTGGGACACTGCACGGAAATCCGGGCTTTGTTCCTGGTTCCATTCTGTACACAACTCCGTTCTCACGAGGCGGGGTGGTACAGCGCGGACTCTGGGGCGGCAGCAACTCCATCTTTCGAGGTCAGCGTCACGAGCGATTCTTACCTGAGATCACACCAGCTATCCAGCTCTTGTCCCGTGACATTGCCGGCCATGCGCTCGAGTTTGAGATTGAGCCAAACGGCAATCTGTACCTGCGGTGTGTGTCGATGTTACCGGTGGAGTCACAGGACTCCTCATTTCAAGAGCGGTTTCCCTCCCCACCATCCAACGAGTGCACGATTCCCTCTGGTGAGTGGATGAAGAACCTGGAGTCCTCGTGGCTCTGGCAACACAACACGCTCAAGTCCGAGTGGCCGACACAGATTGTGACCTCGCCCTCTGTCTCCTGGAAATGCCCGCTCCAGCGCATCGCTGCCTACAGCAACCATAGCAAGGCCTTTTCTGCGCTCACGCCCAGTCGCGACCGCAACAAGGTCCGCTTTGAGCACATCACAGAAAACAGCCACTTTGCTCACCCTACGGTATCGTCCATCGACGTGATGCCCCACCTCAAACCAGCACGATTTATTGCCGACAACCTTGCCTGTGCCACCTACGACGTCAACGGGCGCGCGTTCTGCCACGGCAAGAACTTGCTCGATTTCTCTCTCAACAGCCTACTCACATACACGGACACGTGGTCACAGTTTACTCTCGTCGAACCGAGCAATAAGTGTAATCAGATGCTCGACTGGCCCCACCAGAGCTTCACAACAAGAGACCAGAAAACGGTCCGGTCCGAGTACACAGAGCGCTGCAACGTTCTCCATCGCCTGCCAAGCTTTGGTGTCAAAGCCACTCGCCTTGAAAATGTGTTTAGTGCAGGGACGTCGTCGGCTTCCACCTCACCTGGTGGTGTCTGCCACATGCAACAGCTACCACATCTGCAACCATGGAGTGAGGTGTGTGTGGAAAATAACATCCCATGCAACACACAGAATAAAAATGCTGTACAGACATGCGTGGACCAAGGCGACCGGCTGTTCTGTCGGTATTTATTCAATCAAGAGGTAGTGTCAGGGTCGGAATCGACATTCAGCCTGCTGGACAAGATTATTCAAATCCGCAAGCTAGCACCGTACCAAGCCACGCGCCAGCCAACGCGCCGCGCTCAGCGATGCTCGCAGTGTGCCGCAAATCATGGCACCAATACCAGTGGCTTCCAGGGCGGGTTTGTGAATCGCTCTGGCGCCCATGACCCACTCCCCGCGTCCCCGCTCATGAGCGTCGGTATGCCCATGCGGCTGAGCACGGAGCGCATGTTAGCTCGATACCTGCGCAAGATTGTGTGTCCCCACGCCAGCGAGGAGCCCTGCGCCGAGCTCCTGGCTTTCTTCAACACGGAAGCATGGACCACGGGTCATTTCCTCCGTGCATTCATGACTGCCAACGACACGGCAGGCTTGCTCAAACACTGGGACGTGGGTAAACAAGATACATTTGACCACACACTCTTCGGCACCAACTACACCGACGACGCCGCTCTTTGGAGTCGCAACTGGGTGTTTTGTGACCAGGCCTCCACCAACAACGCAGGCTGCAATGGCTCCATATCCAAGACCGAGTGGCTGGACCCGCACGCCCGGCCTGACGCGTGTCGGCGGGCCATTCTCGATAGCAAGACCACCGAGAGCCTCCCCGTGCACTTTTGCTTACTCGACAAGAACACCGAGCGCCTGTGTCAGTACGTGGTCGAGTGGACGGACGAGATCACGTCAATCTTATGCAAAGCCGCCGGCCTCCCCGAATGCCCCGAGACAGATTTCTTCTACACCCCAACCACGTACGCAATCGAGAACCGCGAGTTTGTGTCAGAGACGGTGCTGGGATTCTATAATTCCATCGACGACTCCGTGTGCGCTGCCTCATTGAGCGATACCGAAGTCCAAGCACAGGCCCTATCCAACGCCATCCAGAAGCAAAAGTGTGACGCAGTGCCTGTGTCGGAAATCAAATCCATCATTCAAAAGATCCACGAGTCCATTCGTAACCTGTACCGCTTGATTTACCACGTGTTCTCTGCCACCACGTACTTTGGGCTGACCATTATCAGCATGATTGAGAATGTCAATGTTGGGTTCTTCTTCAATCGGTTCAAGTTCCATTTCTTCATGGTTATCCAGTCGTTTTTTGAAATGATATACAAGTTTATCATAACCATCCTCAGCCACATTCCAGGCACAAAATTCCTGGTTGACGCCATCTGCGTAATTCTGAAAATATTAAAAGTGGCTTTCTGTGCAATGTTACGTGGTATGGAAGTAGGATCAGAGTTTGCAGAGACGACAACCTCCCACTTGAATACAGCCCGTGAGGTTATGTGGACGTACTCCCCGATGGGTCTGATTACTACCGCAGCGGGAGGCGACGACACGGTTGGCAAATTCATGAAGAAAGGACTATCACAATATCTGATTGACGAAATGGGTGACGAATACTCCGGCATTGAGAACATCTTTACCATTCCCAAGGTCTTCTTCCGAGACGCCGCCGACTTTGTGTGCAACTTTGACACTTGTCCCAAGTTTGACTTGAAGGAGATCCCAGATAATAGCACACTGCCCTCACCCACGCGATGCTGGCCATCGTACCAAACCTTTTTCGGGGATAACCAGCAGCTCTCCTGCACGGCTGCGGACACTTGTCGGCTCTCGCTCACGTCGACTGACACGAGTTTGGGCTACGCCGACGCGGACCAGATGGTCCCCTGTGGTCAGTGCACAGCAATGTCCACGGGCTTCGATAATTACGGGTGTGATGCCTTGACCAAGCTCTGCACGTGCTCCGTTCCCCGTTACAGCACGACACAATGCCTGAGCAATGATGAGTGTCAAGCCAGCTCGGCGACGTGTAATTACATTGACAGTGAGTTCCAGCTCCTCCCTACACCCACAGACTGTGCGGTGTGCACGTCGCAGAAAGTGTGCTACATGGAGCCTGGCGCTGAAATTGGCACCTGCGCGTGTGGGCTCACCTCGATCCCGTTCTCACAGTGCCTCCCGGAGACCCAAGGCAAGGTTGTGATTCCGCACCCGGACAAGATGTGCTTGTACGAGACTGAGCGCCGGTTCAGTGACATGTCCCGTAGTCAGTCCACGTTCTCGCACAGCCTCTCCGTCGCCTGTGTTGACATGAATCAGCTCTCCGCGCGGTGTCTGTACGTGTCGGACTTCAGAGGGTACTTTATCGTCAACCAGCCCGGTTTCTCTGGCCGGCGACTGTTGGGTATGACGGTCGAAGAAAAAGACAACATCGACTCGAGTATCACGCAGTCCCCTGTCTGCCGCGACGCGCTCCACCCGGACAATCGCATGGCTCTCTTCCACGCCCGCGAGGAGTGCATCCGTGCGTACATGACGAGCATGGACACCATCCGCACGATCAAAATGGAGGGCAAACTCAAGCCCTGCACATTCTGTAGTGTTGAAGACTTCAAGCACGAGGCTAAGAACAATCCAATGTTTCTCGTGTCCATTGCAGTCAAGCCTGATTTGTGGCTGTCAATCTCCACCAAGCACGGCCCAGGCCGGCACATTGCAAGCATCTACAAGACCGCCAAGCAGCTGCACGATGTAATCATGAAAGACATACGGACTCCAAGTGTAATCAAAACCCGGCCATATACAAACCACACCACCCACAACACCACACACACGGAAACCACAGCAAATTTCTCACACACTACACCCACCCTCAACCGGCGCCGCCTCCTCACGTACACAGACATCGTCAACTCCATCCAGCAGGAATTTGAAGCCGCCACCTCCATGCACCAGAGCTTTGCCTCGCAGTTTGCGTCGACGTACGATTACTCCTTCCCGGATCTCACTGACACTCAGCAAACCATCTGGTTCCAGGATTGGCCTCCGACTTATGACTCGGCCTCCTCCAAGTGCAACATTTTCTCCAACACACTCAACCTCGCGCAGTGGGCCATCGGCAACGCCACACTTCCTTTCACCCCTGCCGGCCGCGCGCTCCAGGCCACCCCAGCCTCCCGTTTGCGCGACGCCTGGCCTCGCATCAACACGACTAATGTTACCGTGCAGGATGACGGCGAGGAGGAGGACATCCTCGTCGATTGGTTCACGTGGGCAGTGCGCAAGGCTCTGTCTTGGGTCAGCCTCGACTCGCACTCGCTGTATGACCTCTTCTCCGCCATGACGTCGGAGATTCTCAGCGCTACAACCTGCGACTACCAGGCAATTCAAACCTGCTCCAAGTGGTACGTGACGCTCTCCACCGGTTTCATTGTCACTGCTGTCTACTTCAGTGTCTGGTTCCTCCTCTGCTCCGTGTTCCAGCTCACGTTCATCGCCGCTCTGACCATGCCCCTCTTCACCATTGTGCTCATGTGGGTGTGCTACGGTTACAGTCCGTTCTGCTTCCCCCTCATCCCCGTGTGTGCCATGCGCGACCTCCACGACAGCCTCAACATGGTCTTTCCCCGCTACATGCGACTCCCACTCTCCCTCGCTCCCAACTGCCCCAACACGGGCATTGCCGGTGGTGCCCCGCTCTACAACAACTCGTGTGTGCAGGACTGTCGCCTGCCACCTTTCGAATACACGTCCTGGCACGCTGTCGTTGCCTGGACCACCGCAGAGTTTGGCCCGGACGCCGTTCAATGGACCCTTGACAACACCGACATGATCCCGTTCATCGACCACGACCTTCTACGGTTTCAGCTCGAAATCAAGGACAAGATGATGCAGGACGATAACTACGACCTCGTCGCTGGCAACCGCGTCTGTGCACTCCTCTCCAGCTACCAGGTCATGCCCTACCTTCTCATCGTCGTCGTCGTATTCCTCGCATTTGTCACCGTCGTCCGCACACTCTTCCTCGCCATCGCACCGCTCACGCAGCTGGTGGCAACTACATACGTGTCGATCTTTGTACAGGATCGGAGGGAAAAGGAACATCTGGATTGATTGTTTCTATACTCATTACACACTATAATATCCTCTTTTTCCACCGCACCTATAAAAGCCCCCTCACCCCACACACAGTCATGTTATCCAACTACATCTCCCCCATAATCCACCCACACGGCGTCGTGCACGGCAGTGAGTACGTTGCCGTCAATCTCGACGACTCTCTCGAATCACAATGTCCAGTCGGGGGAGTCGGGGATCAGGTCGTCAAGGTCCCTGTCCCAACCCTCACATCCCTCTTCTACAACAAGAGTATTCTGTTCTCCAACATCTGAGGCGCTCAATACCGTGGTCTCGCAGCTAAAATCAAGATCGTCGGTCTTCATATCCGCAAGAAACTGTTGCGTGTGCTCCTCCGCCGGTCCCGCGGCCTCAATGTCGGAGCACTCCTCCGGCGCCATTGCCTCACCCGCCTCCTCCACCACATCAGCACCCCCCATCTTACACACGGGCCTCGATGACAGCAACAAAAGACGATCATGCCACTTGCTCGTGAACGCGTAGGCCTTGTCAAAGTCACCCTTCAAGTACAGCATAATGCCAAACGCCAGCACCACTCGCATCGCGCTCTTGTCTCCGAGGGGGTGGCCGTCTGCCTGCACGTTTTCAAGCAAGACCAGCACTCCGTGCTCCGCGTCACTGAAGCCGTTGAGAATGTCCAGATTGAGCTTGAATGGGTCGTTCCAGAAGCCAATCAGTGCCTCGGACATAGCGATGATCTCGAGCTCCGAGTACTCCCCGTCCTTGCGTTTGCCGGCGTCAGCAGGCAAGAACTTGAGCATGTGCGGAGACGGTTCCATCTTGGCCAAAATCTTGTCAACGTCCACCTTGTTCTGTATCTTCTGCAGCAGCATCGTCTCCGCCTTCGGCATGTGGTAAATCGTCTTGATGCGAGAGTCCTCCCTGTGCACAGGCATCGGCACCAGCAGCGACTCCTGTAACATGCCCTTCTCGTCCTCTTCCAAATCCTCCGGCAGAAAGAGATTCTCGCTGCTGCACGAGCTCTTGGGAGACGTGCTGGCCATGATCTCATCCATCATCAGCTCGGTGTCCATGACCTCGTCCTCGTCCTGCCCGGCTGAGCTCTCGTCGTCATGGTACCCGTCGATGCGCTCGCTGTCGTTGAAGTACAACGTAATCAACTCTTGACATGAGATGTTCTCGCCGTTCTGATTGATGTGTCGCAAGCGCATGTTCTTCAAGAAGGACTTGAGGTACGAGAGGCCGCTCTTGATGTTTTCCTTCACGCTGAACTTGTCCCAGATTGCCCTGACATGTACCGTCTTGGGCGTCGCCTTCGTATCCCTCATGACGGTCTCCAGCTCGCGCTGCAACAGCTGCCTCGTCTCCATCGATAACATGGAACGCTTGTTCTTGGCCTTGTTGTGGCGGTGGTAGTGGTACGCCTGCATCGGATCGATCCCGTGCTTCTTCGCAAAGGCAAAGCACTCCTTCTTGTTGATCTTACCCTTCGGCATGTGCTTGTCAATCAACAGCTTGCTCTCCAGTGAGAGGTAATTGCGTTGCGTGACCCCGCACACCGCGCTCCGCGCGCGCACACCGGCCTGCTCCATGTGCGTGGTAGGTCTTCGGAAGTGGAAGGGCTGAGGGGCGCCAAATCCGAGAGTCTTGATGAGGACGGGCAGAGAAGTTTTGGGGAACAATCGTATTGTTTGGTACTGATATTTGAGTGTAAAATGAAACGATCTGTTTTTGTGGTACTATTCAATTCCAGATTTGAGTGTAAAATGAAACGATCTGGTTTTGTGGTACTATTCAATTCCAGATTTGAGTGTAAAATGAAACGATCTGTTTTTGTGGTACTATTCAATTCCAGATTTGAGTGTAAAATGAAACGATCTGGTTTTGTGGTACTATTCAATTCCAGATTTGAGTGTAAAATGAAACGATCTGTTTTGGTAGTACTATTCAATTCCGTATTTGAGTGTAAAATGAAACGATCTGGTTTTGTGGTACTATTCAATTCCAGATTTGAGTGTAAAATGAAAAAGAGCCGTTGCCAGGCTTCTATATAATACAAGACCTCCCGACACCCGCCCATCCACCACAAGTGCCACGGTCATGAGCGGCAACACTTCTGGCAATAACAATTTGACGTCTATTGATAAGAACAAGGGTCCTCCGCGCATGAGAAAGCTGCGCGGACGCATTGTTAGGCCCGCCATGAGCACGGCGGAGATCAAAGCCTCTGATGAGCGCCGCAAGGCCGAGGAGGAGTTGGAGCGCCGCAAGGCCGAGGAGGAGTTGGAGCGCCGCAAGGCCGAGGTCCAGGAACGCACGAGCAACTTTCTGCAGGATTGCATTGATGAAAAGAGGGCGGAAGACAAGAAGCTTGCGATTGAGACCGCCAACGCGGAGCAGCGCCGCAAGGCCGAGGCGGAGGAGCAGCTGCGTGCCAATGAGCTCGACAAGGACATGCAGAACGAGTCGGACGACTCGGACGAGATCCCCGTGAGCGGCGAGGCTGTGCCGAGCGGCTTTGGACAGAAACAGTGGATGGAGAAGCGCGGCCTGCCTTACGGCGGAGATGACCGTAATTCCTGGTCGAAGAAGCGTGCGGCGGCGGATGGTGATAATACCGTTTCCGAGGACGGCAACAATGTTTCCGAGGTCAAGCAGTCCGCTCCCACATACACCCTGTCCTCTCTTCAAGTGGACGAGAAGGATTGGTTCGACAAAACGATGGCGAAAGGCAAGGAGCTTCCGAAGCTTGAGGACGGCATGGAGGAGAACCCACTCACTCCACGCTCGCCGGACTATGACCTCTTTGACGGCGACGAAGAGGCCCGCGATCAGTTCTGCAAGTACGTGGCCAAACAGATGTTTGCCGGTTATAAGGGGTCGTAAGCACTTTGAGTGGACACTTTTATTCACATATCATTAAATCCCAATCACAACCCCTCCATCCGCCGACTCCGCTTGCTCACCCGGATGATATCGATGTCCGACACCATCAGCGGCGCGGTCTCGTCCAGGACCAGTAACTCTAGCGTCATGACCTTACCGTCAAACGCCACCTTGGCCTCCCGCAGCCGCGCGGGCGAGTACGCCTCCACCGTCTTCAACTCCGACAGCATCACCGCACACGCGCTCTGGTTTGAAAACGGTATCGACAACCGGTACGCCTGCCCGTCCACCCGCACGTCCATGCGCGTGATATCCAGCATCGGCATTGTCTCCTGTGCTAAGTGCGTGATGTTCTCCACAATCGGCTGGTCCATCAGCTTGCACTTCTGTAGCACGTGGGGTGGTACGCGCGAGCGTGAGACGGACTGCAGGACTCCTGAGAGGCTCATGTGAGAGTGTGTGGTGGGGGTGGTATATATTTTGAAATGATCAAACCACGAATAACAGCCCTTGATTATAAACGCCCCTCACCACCCCCACCCACATGCCAATCACCTCCTCCCTCCACGCCACGCTCGTGTGGCTCGAGAACAACGTCCGCCGCCCGCTGGAGGGCTCGGCGTTTGATGTCGTGGTTGCCACGCCGCTGAAGGAGTTGTATTGTGGGGTCAGAAAACAATCGTGAACATATACAGTCAATCAATATGTCGATCAAAACCAAGCCAGAATAGTCATTTCATTTCTATAAAAGGCTATCAGCATCTCACGCAATGCTCGCTGCAAAGTCATCAGCATCTCCAAACAACCCTTACCTTATTGATACCAGCAGTAATTCAAATGTAGGTCGAGAAAATCAGGATCCTCTTGACTACGTAGAAACAGAGAGCGACGACGTTGAGTTTGCTAAAACCAAGAGAGAAATGAAACGGAGATGGGATGCAATGGTTGCGGAACTCGAAAAGGAAGGCTACAGAAACATTCATTCCTACATGAGAAATCCGTTTCAGAATTATCAATATCAGGGTGAGAAAGCAAGCGTGAAAATATCATAACCAAACACAGCCCGTCAGCACATCGATCCATCAACTGACAACCCCCAAAACACAGCGGCATTGACCATCGCGAGCACCACCCAGAACTCGTGACTACAGAGGTTGCAACGCAGGCAGTCCGACACCTGGAACCACTGGTCGGTGGTGTCAGGGAGGTAGTCAGGTGAGTTACGATCGCTATGTTTTTGGTGATGGTGGATGAGCAGCACGAGCGCCACGAGCGTGCTGAGCGCGGCGACGCAGATGTACACGAAGCAGGACATCAGAGTCAATACCTAATACTCGTTAAATAAACCAGTTGACAAGATATGGATTGATATTGACACGATGTTGCTGTGCTACTTGATTCAAAAAGAGGTGTATTCCCAAGGGTTCAATCAATTGCTGAAGTCCCTGCAATTCATTTAGGCTATTACATTGAAATTCTTCTGTGTGATCTGAAAACTCCAGTAAGACTGTCAGGTTTTGTAAATAGTAAACGTCCAACACAATTTCTTTGCGAATATCCCCTTTGCTATCCATCCACTCAACAGTGATCCATTTGTCGTTACATGAAACTTTAAATTGCAGCAGCGTGGGCTCTTTCTGCATGCCCTCATGAACCCAATATGCTTTTACAAATTGAGTATAAATGCCTGGCAAAATTTCTGTGGGCATTGTATCCAAGCATGCGAAATCCTAAATAACATCCTGCAAGTGTTTAGTCCCGCCACAAAATCGGCAGCGCCTGTGAAAGCAGCTAATCTAGTCCTTCTTTCCTGTGATGGTGGATGAGCAGCACGAGCGCCACGAGCGTGCTGAGCGCGGCGACGCAGATGTACACGAAGCAGGACATTAGAGTCGATAAGTGATACCCGTTAAATAAACCAGTGCCACGTCACTCTAGTTTATTACCAACCACCATTTGCCCCTATTTGAGCCCAAAAAAACATTTCCCCCTTATCCTGAGCCCCCAGCCCACGCACTCCCACAGAATGCCGTACGACGACCTGCCCGACCTCCTCGCGCCGCTGCCCTCGACGGGCATCGAGCTCGGACGCAACATCACGGCCAACAACCCCGACGTCGAGGTGCTGGCGATGACGATGAACGAGATCCCGCTGACGGCGAGCGCCTTCGGGGACATGTCGAGGGGCAAGAACTGGTTCCTCATGGACGTGATGATGGTGGAGAGCGGCAAGGCGGGTTTTAGCTCCGTGCCCTACTCCAAGGCCATGAGTGGCAAGAAGGACACGACGACGAAGCAGCCGCTGTACGTCAACGAGGACGATGGGAGCACCACCATCTACACCTTCGAGAAGACGAGCAACAACAAGGAGCGTGGCAAGCGGGTGGAGACGATCGAGGACGAAGAGGGTGTCAAGAATATGACGAGCAAGATCTTGCCGGGCATGGCAATGAAGTTCTTTCTCAGCGACGACGACTACGATAAGGGCTTCTTTGGCCCGGACGTGTCGCAGGGTGGAGAGAGTGGCCGGCTTCCCCCCTTCAGCCTCGTGTGGCTCCAGGTCTCCTCCGTCAACGTGGAGAACTGCAAGAAGGGGTCCGGGCTCAAAATCAAGAAGATGATCCCCCTCGACACAGGCAAAACGACGGCGGCGATGGCCACGGTGATGAAGGCGTTGCCGGATTCCCCGCAGGCGTTTGAGAAGGTTTACCAGAAGGCCAAAGAGATGGTCTCCGTCCAGCGCCTGCTTTGCGAGCCCAAGTCCAAGCTCTACAAGGTTACCCCAGCCAAGGCCGAAGTCCGCCTGGACCTGGAAAAAAACCACGCGTACATCCTCAACGCCAGCGAAGAGCTTACCGACGTGTTCGTCGACACCAAGCTCATCGAGAACGCCACCGGGTGCGTCGACACGAGCATGGCCTTCCGCTTTCTCAACCTCGCCCTCGCAAGCAAGGCCGTCACCCTCGTCATCAAACACAACATGCAGGACGGCGTGGTCTTTGACGATGGGCCCGTCAACAGCGTCGTGCACATGCACATTGACCTGAACCAGATGTTCAGTCTCAAGCAGCTCAAGGACTACCTCGAAACCGCCTGCGCCGTGGTCAAGGAGGAGGGGCTCTACTTCGACACCACCGACAACCTCACCATTCACTGTGACACCCACCAGCTGCGGTGGACCAACTCGGAGCACACCATCCGTGTGAACAACCAGCCCCGCGTCCTCTACTTCCAGCTCTCCCACTCCCTCATGGAGGAGGCCGATGACGCCTCACCCCCGCCCTCCCACTTCATCTCCCACGGCTGCAGCGGGAATTACCTCAAGCTCTCCGTGCACCTCACCGAGAACAGTGAGTCTGAACTCATCGACTCCGGTGAGGGCAAAACACGCGTCATGGACTTGGAGCTCCGTGAAGACCTCCGCTCTACCACCGCCTCCAGCGGGACCAAGCGCAAGCTCGCGCGCATCTCTATGTTCTGAGGAGTGTGATATGTGTGATTGTTTATTACGTTGATTCAGACTGAATAAAGCTGACTGCCTCTTGATCAAGTGGTGACTTTGCATTCGTCTGCATCATTCTTGGAACGTATTTGCAACCAATCCCTAACACACAAAAGCAAGACAGAAACGTCATGACAATGCAGAAACAAATTATGAGCGTAACCAAATCTTCAGATTTCATTAATATGCTTCTGATGATGCTTTTATATTTCTATGTTTGGTCACGTTCATCTGTGATAAAGCTCACTGCCTCCTGATCAATCAGTGACCGTGGTCTTCTTCTTGATACAGCTTTATGTTTTTCATACATTATAATACACGAAACTGAAACAATAGTGAGAATTATTGGAAAACC
>Ga0181574_10002840_pt1 | contig 15582 bp, 9 predicted proteins | sample 101ome_24_FD_145600 | JGI IMG/M metagenome (GOLD analysis project Ga0181574, IMG submission 145600) | Coastal salt marsh microbial communities from the Groves Creek Marsh, Skidaway Island, Georgia - 101410AT metaG (spades assembly) | ecosystem: Environmental > Aquatic > Marine > Intertidal zone... | reverse complement strand
CGTCCGTCCGTCCGTCCGTCTCGCTCGCGATCGCTTTTCAGTACCCTTTATTCCCACGAAGCCTCGAACGCATGTCGAGCTGACCTTTTCTACACGCAAAGTAATTCCCCCGCTTCGTCTCGCACTCCCCCGGAAACGTCGCCCCGTCGACGCCTTTCGCGCACGCGCGCAACGACCGCCCTTCCTCGACGACGCAGGATGAGTTTTCGACGCACCGAAGCAACTCTTCGAGCATTCCAGAGCAACTTTTACTCATTCGTCGCGCGCAGAGCTCTGAAGCGCGAAAGACGGCACACGATGACGCCCGTCGATGTCCCGGCCGTGGACGACGGCGTCGATGTCCCGGCCGACGACGCCGACGTCGTGACGTGCGCGGTCGACGCGCTCGATTGGTCCGGTCGCGGGTTGACGCGCGCGCCGGCGCTCGCGCCGTCTTTCGCGCACGTCACGACGCTCAACTTGTCGTCCAACGGTTTGTTTTCCTTGCGCGGCGTCGAGCGTTTACCCGCGCTGCGAACGCTCGACGTGCGGTTTAACCGCCTGCGCGCGCTGGATGAGTTGTGTGCAGGTCCGGCGAGGGCGACGCTGCGTGCGTTGGACGCGAGCGGGAACGCGATTGAGAGCGTGAGGGGATTGGCGTTGCCGGCGTTGCGGACGCTTCGGTTGAGCTCAAACGCGTTGAGAGACGACGATGATGATGACGACGAGAGTGCGTTTAGCGGGATGGAGGCGTTGAGGATACTAGACGTGGCGGATAACGCGCTGACGCGCGTGCCGAACGCGAGCGCGTGCTTGGGATTGCGCGCCGTGGGGTTGAGTAGGAACGCGTTGTCGTCGTTGGAAGAGCTCTCGAGGAGGTTGCCGGCGACGGTGACGGATTTAGACATTCGAGGGAACGACTTGGTGGACGTCGAGGAGTTTAGACATTTGAGGTATTTTCCGAGATTGGCTCGGTTGTGGTTCAAGGGGAACCCGATGGAGGCGCGGGCGGTGCACTACGGGTACGACGCGAGGGCGGTGGCGGCGTTTTGCGTGGCGACGCTGCGAGAGTGCGACGGGGCGAGCATCATCGCGTCGTCGTGGGGCAAAGCGGCGAGGACTCGGTTGTTTAGGAATGATTCTGGGGAGTTGTGCGAAGATTTACTAGCGATGATGAGCGAGGGTGTGCAACCGTGGTTTCTCGGGCAGTATTTGCACAGCGTGTGCGAGAGACCAGAGACGACGACGCAACGACGCGCGGCGATGATGCGAGATCAGAGCGCAATGTTCTCCGTTTCTTCGTTCGTTCCTCTGAAAAAAGAGAGTGGTGGTGACGATGACGGTGGAAATGGATTCGATGATGACGACGATGAGGAGGAACAGACGTTTATGGTTGAAGCGGAACGCGTCTACACGGATGGCGACGCCGAGCGAGCTCCTTCGGCGCCGAGAGGATTAGACTCTACCGCTGATTGGTTGTCTCAAATCGTCTCCGACGATAGCTCGGATGAAGGAAAGGAAGAGCTTGAACAGGAAGGTCAGACTCCAGTGAAGGGGAGCGCGAACACGACGTCACGCGTGGTTTTTAAACCAGCGGATGAGATGAGCTTGGATGAACTTCGCATGATTTCGCCGATTCGGCAGACGCCGCCGTCGAGGACAATTTTCTTCGAGGATAACGACGAGGAAAACACGCGCGGGGATTCTACGGTGGAATCAACCGCATTTTACTCGATGGAAGACGAGCCCACGACGTCACCGCGAGGTGCAAGTGCCGCGGTGCCGACGATGACGACGTCAGCGTCGTCGTCATCCTCCATGAGATTGCTCCGCGCCACAGACGTCGTCGTCGTCGACGCGAAATCGACCAAGAAGCGGAACGAAGCGCGACGCAGAGAGCGCGATGGAAAAAGAGACTTGATTGGTGATTTCCAAGACGCACAAAAGGACATACTGAGTGGTTTGGGGGATGAATCGTTTGAAAACTCTCCAGATTTGCGTCCGCCTCCGGCGACGCCGCCGAAACGACGAGATCCAAACGCGTTCGTTTTCACAGACGACAGCGAGTCTTTCCTCGACGACTTTTCCGAAGACGACGAGGATGAGCTATCCCTTCGTTCTTTCATCTTAACCGGCGACGAAGACGTGACGTCTCCGCAAAAGATTCGCTCTAATTTACAAAGAGCCGTTTCCGATTTAGCCAAGACGGCGTCTCCGAAGCGCGTCGCCGCGACGGCTAAAAAAATCGAAGGCATGATTTCAGCCATCCAGCAATCGCGCGTGCGAGCGGGTGACTATAGTCCATCCGATTCCCTTAGCCAACATTAGCTGCGTGTGTTATATTAGCACCAATTCTAGAAACCATCCAAAGTCTCATCAATCATCATGTGACGTACACGAGAAATGTCCTCACAATTCATCATGACGGACGCACGCAAAGAAACACCGCTTTGTCTTCTTTCCCGCTCAAACCTCGCAAAGTACCTCACCGAGCGACGCAAGCTCTGCGACAAATCTTCCAGCGAATCTCCCGATGCACTACGGGGGCGCGTCGCTTGTTTGCTTCATTCTGACCAAACCTTTGGCGTTGCCCTGTCTCTCATGCGGAACGTTCGAGTGCAATCAATGCCTCTTGTTCGATACAAAAATCCAGCGTTGAAACCCGGACCGTACGACGCGTTGTGCTTTCTCAGCGTCGGGGATTTGGTGACGACGATGATTGAATACGTGGACCGGGCGAATGTGAACACGAACGAGGATTCAATGTTTGCTACGATGAACCGACTCGCCACCGTCGGGGTTGAATTGGAGAGCTTGCCGTTGTCGCAGTGCAGAACGAGATGGGACGGTACGGTGATTTGGTCGGCAACGGCGAAAACGCAAAATATGGCAGAGTCACTGGAGAAGAATTTTTACATAACTGATCAAGAACGGCCCGGTGATATTCGGCTACGATCCATGCCGCATCGTTTTGCGGTGCTTGATGACTCAAACAATATCGAGTTTATCGTTTCGCAGTCTGACATCGCGATGTACCTCTACACGAACCGCAATGTGATTACTGATTTCTGGACTGAGGCGACGGTTTCTGAATTGGGACTCGCGCAGACGCCGGGTGTGGTGAGTGTCGCTTGCTCGACGATGCTCATCGAGGCTTTTCGATTGATGGAACAACACCGCATTGGCGCGCTCCCCGTCGTGGATGAACCAACCGGCGCGATGGTTGGTGTCATTTCAGAGAGTGACATCACGCACTTCATCGCTGGGGCGTCTTTCGCAGCGATGGCGTTGCCCGTCGGGGAGATGCTTTTGCATTTCAAATCGATTCAGACGTGCGCGCCGCTTACGATACCGCGCACGGGTGTCTTCAACCCGCAGTCGTCGCCGTACGCGGTGACTCTCATGCAACACGCGGCTGAGTTTTTGGTCGTGTGTAAACCCTCTGACACCTTGACTCACGTGCTGTCACTCATGGACGACAACGCCGTGCATCGTATCTTCGTCGTCGACGAAGCGAGCCGACCGACGGGCGTCATTTCGCTCGCCGACATCCTCGTCACCGTGAAACGAATGGGCATGTCGTGCAAGGACTCGAAAGAAGCGCGCGAACGAATGATGATTGCGTGAGAAGCGTCATGAAGAAACGATTCAATGAGTGACACGACGATGAATGAAACATCTAACAATTTGTAGTTGACAAAATCAAGGCGCCAACGCCTCGGGAGTCTCATTTCAAGCTGACCCCAACCCCGCGATGCGGTCGCTCGTCCGTGGGTGTGTCCTATGTCTCTTTTTCAGCTTGGTTTTGGTTTTTCTGGCGCGATGGAATGCATCGACGAGCATCATAGCGAACGAGCATCGTTCTGAGCGCCACGGGCGTGTGCTCACTTCCGTCGGTCCGGTGGGGACGTTGATGAACGCCATCATTCAGCCAACCACCTTTCTGCGCGTAGCGCTTCTCATCCTTCGGAACTCGGTCGGAGATAATCCAACTTCAGAGTTTTTACAAATGATATTATCGACGGATCTTGGTCGGACGCGCTTTAACAATGTTTTCGCGTCGTTCGCCAGCGGTATCATCCAAGACTTCTCGGTGGGCGTGACGAAGGATACAGCGATTGCGCAGCAATGGGTCATCGACGGCGACACGACGCTAGAAAGCACCGTGTTCTCTGAAGCATTTAGTGGCGCGGCTGTGGGCGTGGAGCAATTTTTCGGAATGGGATTTGAGTTGTCATCCGCCGCATCTCTCGCGATTCAACAGTCGCTGCAGCCGAAAGATTACGATATCGATTACGACTATCATTACGATGCGAGTGGCGCGGACGGCGGGGAGACGCGAAGACGAAGAAAATTATTGACGGCTAAAGAAGCCAAGGCTCGAAAATTACCCGCTGGTAGCGAAGTCGTCCTTCAAATACAGCATCCGCTCAATCAGACGACGATAAGCAAAGCAATCAAAGCATCCATGAACGGATCCTCTCGGGACGCGGATCGAACCGCGAGCGAACATCGCGGTCGTCGATTACTCGAAGATGCTTCCAACACCGAGGTTACATACGATGACGTGGAATTCTTGACGACAAATTGGTTCGAAAGCTTTCCCGCGGCTTTGCCTTTGGCCATCCGCGACCGATTCATCGCTCTTCTCGAGGAATACATAGTCGATCCTCAGCTGAGAATTTCTCTCGACATCACCGTGGCGATGGTTTCAGTCGCCATTCCTGGAGTGGGCATCACGTCATATGAATCTGCCGCCGAGAATACAATTTCTTCGCAAGTCGTTTTCCACGGCTACGACGCGGCGATAGACTTTGCGACGTCCATCGATCCAGCCGTCGCCGTCGCGGGATCTATATCGAAAGGCGTCGCGATCGCAAATGCCATCGACGATGCGACTAAAATACTCGACGCCGTCACGTCCATCATCGACGAAGTGAACGCCATCGTCGAAGAAGACGCGCTGACCAGACAAGTGAATGTCACGTCGCAAAGTGGCGACGGCGCGAGCCGATTTAACGAGACCACCATGCAAAAGCTTTTAGAGCTCATTCGACCTCTCAATGAGACGTACATCAACAGACCGACGGGCGTGGACACTTCGCGAGCAATGCACTTTACGAGTATGGGTCAAAACGCGAGCGCGCCTCGAAGTGAAAATTCAACGGTGGCAGAGGACGATTACGCCAGTGATTACGCCGGGGGAGACTACTTTTACGACTACGAGCCTCTCGGTGCGGTTTCGGGCACGTACGCCGTCGCCGTGAGTCTCATCTTTTTAGAGCAAGTCTCTCTAAACGGTGGAAGCATCACTGTGATATAATTACATCAACATCTTCATCAAAGCGCCTTGACTTCGGCCAATCTGTCGCGAAGACGTTCAATCTTACCAGACGTCGGAAGCCCGCGTTCTTGCAAGAGCTTGCGAACCGTCGGGGCATCCATGGCGTCGATTTGCGCGCGAGTGAATTCCGGCTTGGCGTTCGCCATGGCTTTCTCTTGCTTGTTGGACTCGGCCACCTTTTCCTTGAACGCGGCGTCCATCTCCTTGCGCAAGGCGACAGTTCGAGCCACCTTGGTTTCTTCCACCGCCGCTTGACCTCTCGCCTTGGCGAGCGCTTTGGTGTTCGCGTCACACACGGCGTTGGCTTGCGCGAGCTCGCTCTGCGCGGTGGACGTGTTCACCACCGTGGCGACGACGACTGTGATGTCATCCATCTTACCACCCAAATTGCCCCCACCACCGAGCATCTTGTTAAACCCGTCAAAGAAACCAACCGCCTTTGGGGCGCCACCCTTATCCGTATCGCTCTTCGCCGCCTCTCTGGCGTACGGAGAATCGTACTTTTTATCCCCGGCGTGTTGTCTCGCAACCTTGACCAACGCCTTGGCGGCCGCGTCCGCCGCCGAAGCCGCGTCTGACGCCGACGCGTACGCCGATTCGACGACGCTCGCGATTTCCTCATCAAACACGTTATCAAACAACCCATCGCTCCCGGCGACGATGACGTCCCACTCCTTGACGTTAAAACTAAACAAATCTGCGTCTCTCGCGCTGTCGCACTCCTTGGCCAACTCTTCGTACGACAATTGATACGGACAGTTGAAATAATGTTGCCCCGCCGTCGAAGCGTACGCCACCTCGCCGTCTCTCACCACGCGAAACCCAGAATCCCCGACGTTGGCGCACGTCAGTTTACTCCCATCCAGAGTCACCACGCACAGCGTCGCCGCCCCGGGAAGTTTCGTGTTCGCTTGCGCCGCGATGGCAACCTTTTTCGGGTCCAACCCGCCGCCGCCGAACAACCCTCCTCCGCCCGACGCCGATCCGCTCGTCGCCGCGTCCAACGCTTCGTAACTCAACACCCGCGCGTACAACCCCGGGTCGATCCCTTGTTCGTTAAACCCTCCGACGCCGCCGAACACCCCGCCGCCTTTTCCCGGGTCGACGCTCGCGAACCACGCGTCTTCGCCACCCTTGGCGCGCTTATCTGGATGCGGCAAGTTTTCACCGACGACGCACAGCGAGAGTTTCGACGCCGCGGACGCGGTCACGACGCGACGACGACCGACGGGTGACGGCGCTCTGCGCGGGACGACGATCGCGGACGATGAGACGACGAACGCCATGCTCGTCGACGTCGGTGTTGTTAAATGTTTGGAACCTGTCGCGTCACGCTCTGTGGGTTGACACTAATCCAAATCCAATCGTGACGACCCACTCGCCATAACGCGACCGGTCGTCGAATGCGAACGGTAGCGACGCGAACGAACGCATACGCGCGAGCGGTGTCCGTGTGCGACGCAGTCAGGCGAGGACGCGCTACGACGGCGGCGAGAGGAACGCCGGGACACGTGACGGGAAGACGGCTGACGTCATCTGTCCAGTCGTCGAGATCGATCGCCGGTAAAGCGACGAACGAGAGGGCGGCGACCGCGCGAGCGACGATGACGACCGAGGCGGGGGCGACGACGGAACCGCGATGGGATTTGGAGCGACATTTCGGGTACGGATCGCCGACGGATGGGAAGATTGATGAGGAGATGAAGTCGATCGAAGCCGCGTGCGAGGCGTTTAAGAAGACGTACGAGGGCGGATTGAGCGGCGGTAAGTTGTTGGAAGCGATCGAGGCGTACGAAAAGATTGAGCAGTCGTTAACGACGGTTCTGTCTTACATGTCCTTGTCGGCGGATACGCGGTTGATGGATGATTCCATGCAGCAGCGTAAGGGGGCGTTGATGCAGCAGTACTCGCAGGCGAGCGGAAACAACCTGACGTGGTTTGGGTTGGAACTCGCAGACATGTCTGAGGATGATTTGCAAGCGCAGTACGCCAAGGATGAAAAGTTGAAGACGTACAAGCCGTACATCGATGAGGTTCGAAGATCTGCGCCGTACAACTTGACCAAGGAGGTTGAGCGCGCGCTCACCGTGCGCTCCTCCTTTGCGGGTAAGGGCAAGGTTGTGGAATTTTACGGCAACGAGCTCTCTCGCCTGCAGTTTGATTTGGATGGCAAAAAGGTGAACATGGAGGTTTTGTTGGCCAAGATGACGTCGAGCAAGGATGCCGCGGTTCGTCTCAGCTGCATGAAGACGCTCAACGACGGGTTGAAGGATTTCGAGCGCATTTGCGCCTTGTCTCTCAACATGGTTGCGGGCTCTTGGCACATCGAAAAGGTTGAGCGCGGCTTCAAGAACCTCCGCTCTTCCCGCAACTTGAGCAACAACTTGCCGGATGACGTCGTCGACTCCCTCTTGGAGGCGGTGGCGACGACGGGTGTCGACTATTGCAAGCGCTACTACACGATGAAGAAGCAAATTCTCAAGTCGACGCAAGGACTCGAAAGGTTCACCTGGGCCGATCGCAACGCCTCCATCGATATTGGATCGGCAAGCGACAACTACAGCTGGGAGCAAGCTGTAGACCTCGTGCACAAGGGTTACAACAAGTTCTCGCCAACCATGGCTGATATGTTCTTGGAATTCATCGACCAAAAGCGCATCGACGTTCCGGCGCAGGATGGCAAGCGCGGCGGTGCGTACTGCTCCTCCGCCTTTGGCAACGGCCCTTTCCAGCTCTTGAACTTTACGCACTCTGCGCGCGACGTAGCCACGCTGGCGCATGAGTCTGGCCACGCCGTTCACTTTGTGTTGAGCTACCCGCAAGGTATCCTTCAATTCCACCCGCCGCTGACTCTCGCCGAGACGGCTTCCATCTTTGGCGAGATGATTGTCTTCCGCGACTTGCTCGAAAAGACCCCGAGCGATGAAGATCGTTTGGCCATGCTGATGAGCAAGATTGACGACATTATCAACTCTGTCGTTCGTCAGTGCTCGTTCGACAAGTTTGAAGAAAAGGTGCACACCATGCGCGTCAAGGGAACCGTCACTCCGGAAGAAATGTCCAAGGCGTGGAGAGAGTGCACCATTGAATACTATGGCGAGGAAGGCGAAGTCTTTGACACGTACGAAGATACGTCCAACTTGTACGCCTACGTCTCTCACTTCCACCACGTGCCGTTCTACGTGTATGCGTACGCCTTTGGCGATCTCCTCGTCGGCTCTCTCTACGGCGCGTACATGAAACAACCGGAAGGCTTTGAAGACAAGCTCCTCGACTTGCTTCGCGCAGGTGGTACCAAGGACTTCGTCGATGCGGTCGAGCCGTTCGGTTTGGATCCCAAGTCCCCGACGTTCTGGAAGGATGCCCTCAACGCCCACCTCGGCGGTTTGATGGAAGAAGCCGAAGCGTTGAGCAAAAAGCTCGGCTACTCGACTTAAATTAGAGGCTTTTTGTCGTTGTAATGAATCAAGATTAATTTCGCTAAACGCTTTTTGTATGTGCGTATTGTCAACTCAGAATTTTCTTGTTGGATCGAGTTAGGAGGAAACGTTCAGCTTCTCCATCGATTTGGCCAAGTAGGATTCGTACGCCTTCTTTTGCGCCCCGTGAGCCTTCATCAACTTCTTCACCGCGCCCTTGGAAAGCTCTTCCCCAGCCGCATCGTGCGTCGGAACACCTTCGTCATCATACTTGGAGTAGAGACCTTCGTATTCGCCCTGTTTAAACATCTCACTCGGAGGAATCTTCGCCTTAGCCTCCTTCTCCGCAGCCTTTCTGGCGGCTTCTTCTCTCGCCGCCTGTTTGGCGCGCTCCTTCTCCGCCTTGGCCTCGCGCTCTCTCTCCATCTCCTTCTTCAACTCTTCCGCGTCGTAGAGCTTCCAAAGGGCCCCAGTCTCTCTGTCGTCGAGCTTTACACCGAGTTCCGGGAGGCCGTTATCGCGAATGTCATCGCATGCCGCAAGGAGCTCCTTGGTCGAAGCGCCATCCTTGGCTAACTTGCGAATCTCGTCTCTAAACTTGGTCATCAAGTCGAGGAGCGGAGAGAGCGTCTCTTCGCGACCTTCAGCGCCACTAGAGGAGGTTTCCGGGAAGCCAATGGTGGCGTTGTCTAGGCACACGCCGAGGCATTCGAGAATTCTCGTGACATACTTACCCACACGCTCGAGGAGCAACGGGCGGACGTCCTCCGCGCTCACTTCGCCAATGTATTTGTTCGTCGCCTTTACCAAATCTTGGAGCGCGAGAATGGTGTTCGGCGTGTTGATGTTGTCCATCAGTGCGTCGTGAACGGCGGCTTGAGCCGTGTCGAGGGCGTCGCTGAGCGTGCGTTCGGCGTCATCCCAAGTTTGCTCCTTGTCGACGTGGTAGCTACCAGCGGCGCGGAATGCCCCCTTGATGGAGTGGAAAAATTCAGCAAACGTGCGCTCAATGTTGATGGCGCCCTCCATCTGCTTGAAACCAACGACGCCTGATCCATCTGGCGCGGCGATCGGGGTGAGTTCCATCGGATCGCACCACTGGTTGAGCAAGAAGAGAAATCTAATTTGTCTCGCAGAGTACATTTGCAGCGCGGCGCGAATGGTGATAAAATTCTTGAGACTCTTGGACATTTTCAAGCCGTCAATGTGCAAGTGACCGGTGTGGATGAAAAAGTTGACCCACTGTTCTGTGTCGTAATGCGCCTCGGACTGCGCGAGCTGGTTTTCGTGGTGGGGAAAGTTGAGATCAATACCGCCGCCGTTGATATCCACCGACTTGCCGAGCACGTCCGAGCACATGGCGGAGCACTCAATGTGCCAGCCCGGTCGACCGGGACCCCACGGCGAGGTCCAAAGCGGTTCGCCAGCCTTGCTCGCTTTCCAGAGCACAAAGTCAAACTCGCTTTTCTTTTCGCTTTGTTCCGCGGCGAGAGCACCCTCGCCATCCATGGCGGCTTCGACGTTTTCCATCGCTGTCCGGTTGAGCTTGCCATACTTGTGGTTTTCCGCGCTCTCAAAAGCCTTGACGTCAAAGTATACGCTTCCGTTTGATTCATACGCGTATCCTTTGTTGATAATCACCTGGATGTATAGAATCACCTTGTCCACGTACTCGGACACACGCGTGAGCACATCCGGACGAGCGACGCCCAAAGACTTCATATCCTCCATAAACTCCGCCTCGAATTCGTGCGCGAGCGCGAGGTAGCCATCTTGAATCGACCACTCCTTCGCGCACACGTGATCGTCTGTCATTCCCGTTCCGACTTCCGCCTTGACCGCCGCCGCCAACGCCTTTGTCGCCGCATCCAAATCTGCCAACGGCTTGCCGCCTTCGGCTAAGATTTTCTCAACAGCGAGCGTCGCGTCTGCGGTTTCCTTCTTCAACCCGTCCATCGCTCTCGCCGCACCAACCACCGCCTCCGCCCGTCGCGTGTGCGCTCGCATGATAATCTTATCATCGATGTCTGTCACGTTCATCACGAACCGCACGTCGTACCCAAAGTATTCAGACATGACTCGTCTCAACACGTCAAAGTTTACATAGTTTCGCGCGTGTCCCACGTGCGCGCTATCGTACACCGTCGGTCCGCAAATGTACCACCCGATCGAGTTCCCCGACAACGGGACAAATGGAACCTTTGTCTTCGTGAACGTGTTCAGCAGGTTGGGCCCGCGTCCTCGATTCGACGCGTCGTTTTCCTCGTTCGCGTGGGTGTTTTTCCACCAGGGTGTCGGCGGCGCGCACGCACACGCGCGTCCGAAAAAGTATCCATCGCGCGTCTTCGCGTGCGGCGCGGACGTCATGGTTTGGTTTATCGTCTGGGGTTTCGTCTGTGACTCGAGTGTCGGCGCCCGTCCGTCCGTGCGCGCGTCGACAGAGTGTGACGAGGGCTCGGATCGAGAGGGATCATCTTTTTCTTTGGAAAAAACCTCACCTCACCACGTTCGCTACGGCTAGCTTTGGATTGGAGCCCGCGCGCGAGAGAACCACGCGGAAACGGGAAGGAGCGCGTCGTTGAGAAGAAAACAAAGTGTTATGAATCGGGCTAGTGGTGTTGCTACGAATAAGCTATGCATACGCGCGCGAAAACCGCGACGTTTGGTCTCAATCAGAGCCGAAGGATGAATCGCTCGACGTCGTCGATGAACCTCTTGGGTTGTTCGAGATACAGCCAGTGATCGCAATCGTCGTAAAATACAGTTTCGGAGTTTTTCATGAGCTCTCCGACGACGGCGACGCCTTGCCAAGGGAAAATTTTGCTCTGGCGACCGCCGAGGACGAGCGCTCTGACATCAGTTGTTCGGCACACATCTCTCCAATCGAGCGCCGTGTGGTCGTACATCAATTCGCACAGTGCTTCTGGGCAACACTTGAGCGTCTCCTCCTTGAGCATTTTCGCGAGGTTCACATCCATCGCGCTCGGATCGACGAGACATGCTTCGGCGTTTCCATCCGCAAACGCGCTCATGTCTGATCGAACCGCGCTCGCGAGCTTTTCGTACGTCTCGGCGTCATAGCACCCTTTGCTCCCGAGCGTCCACCCCGGTCGTTTGTTTTGCAACGGCGCCTGATCAACCAAAACCACGCCTTCAATCAACCCATCGCGTGTTCCGAATAAATCCAAATGCGACCAAATCACCGCGCATCCCATTGAAGTACCTACGAGGACGTACTTCCTTTTACCCGCGCCGCCGTCCAACGCGCTCAACGCTTCCAAAACCTCCCTCAAATCCGCCGCGAGTCGACTCACCCGGTACCCGTGCCCGGGTTTCCCACTCTCCCCGTGTCCGCGAAGATCGACGCAGTGCGCCGTCGGGAACGCATCGCTCGCGAGACGCAGACTCGAATCAAAATACTTTGCTGAACCGCTCCAGCCGTGTATGAAAACGACGCTAGGGGCATCCACCGGTGCGTTCGGACCCGCGGGCCAGGTTCGCACGGACACGTCGACGCCGTCGGAGGTTTTCACGAGGACGCGCGGAGGGTCGGGGACGCGCGGGGACGGCATGTCGCGCGGGTGTGTTTGTGTGGAGGCTATGAATGACTACAGTGCTACTCTACTTTAGGTCCACTTTTTCAGCGCTCGAAGCGCTTTGGTTTTGTACGCATCGAAATCGTCGTTGAATGCGACGAAACCGGGCGCTCCATCGCCGGTGATTTCGAGCACCGAGGTGTTTGCGATGGATGTGACGAAATGTTCATCGTGGCTGACGAAGACGACGCCGCCTTCGAATGCGTTGACGGCGTCGACCAACGCGTTCACGGATTCGTAATCGAGGTGGTTTGTTGGCTCGTCGAGGAGAATGATGTGGGGAGATTCCCAAGTCGCGACGGCCCAGGCTACGCGGGAACGTTGACCGCCAGAGAGAAGACCGATGGTTTGCGTCTGGAGAGAACCAGAGATGCCGAATCGGCCGAGGCGACGTCTGGCGTCTTGCTCAATTTCCGGAGCGACGCGCATGGATGAGACTGACACGCCAGACGTGTGCAGGACGTACTCCAAGGGTGTCATCGTGAGATTTAGCTGATCAACGTGGTGTTGCGTGACGTAAGCCACCTTCAACTTGGAGCTTCGGAAAATGTTGCCCGAGCTCGGCTCGAGAGAGCCCATTAAAAGCTTCATCAAGGTTGATTTACCCGCGCCGTTGCGACCCACCAGAGCGAGTCGCGTCTCGCAATCGAACGGCATCGATAAGTCTTTCAAGAGCGTCGGACAATCTGGATACGCAAACGACACATCGCGAAGTTGCACGCTCTCGGTGGACGACAGCGGGCACGCGGGCTCTGGAAACGAAAACTTGAATTGGCCGACTTCGACTTCAGGAGCGGTGAGTTCCTTTTGAGCGCCGTCGTACGAGAGCTTCCATTTCTTCCCGTCGTGACCCATGGCACCCATTCGATCCATCTTTTTCATCATCTCTTTCGCTTTTCTCGCGTTGCCATCGTCAAACATGGATGACGTCCCCTTGTGAAGATGCTTGTCGACAAACTTTTGCATCGCCTTCTTTTTCGCTTGTTGTTCGTCAAACATTTTTTGTTGCCGTGCCGCTTGCTCGTCCCTCACCGCCTCGTACGTGGCGTAATCCCCGGCGTACGCCGTGAGCTTTTTGTTGGAAATCGCCAAGACGTCCGTGCACACGGCGTTTAAGAAGTTTCGATCGTGACTGACGACGACGAGCGTTCGTCCGTCAAAGGCGTTGCCGCACAAATAGCTCTCCAGCCATAGCACCGCCTCTAAATCGAGATGGTTGGTTGGTTCATCGAGCATCAAGCAATCTGGATTGACGAAGAGCGCTCTCGCGAGCGACACTCGTACGCGCCAGCCACCCGACAGCGAGCTCACGGGGCGCTGAAGCATTGCAGAGGTGAATTGCAAACCGCGCAAAACTTTTCGAGCGCGCTCGGGCGCATCCTCTGCCCCGATGGCTTTGAGCTCGTCGACAATCTCGCGCATTCGCTTATCGATGGCGACGTCAACCGCGGCGTCCTCGTGTTCTTGCAACTCTTTCAACTGTTTAGACAAGAGCTCTCGCCGCGTGTCCGCTTGCACAAGCACGGAGACTGGGTCGAGATCGCAAGAGACAAAGTCGTCGGATGAGTCTTGGGCGACGTACATGAGTCGAAGATCAACCGGCACGCCGGGCACGCGCTTTCGAGAGATGAGTCGAAGAAGCGTCGACTTGCCGCAACCGTTGCGACCAGTCAAACCGTACCTGTGCCCGTGCATCAAACTGAGAGACGTGCCCTCCAGTAAGTCATCTCCACCGCGAGGATGCGGCATGCTAAATTCTGAGACGCTAATGTCCCTCGATCCAATCTTACCACAAGCGCCCTTGGAGTACGCCGCGTTGATGGCGAGCTGTTCCATATTCCTAATTTCTTCCGCTAATTGCTCTTCTCGTGCCTTGGCACGCGCTTTGGCAGCCTTTTCGTTTCGTTTTTTGCGTTTTTGTTCCACCGCCTCGGCGTTACTCTTCGCTAGCGCCGTCATGCGCTGCTCCTCTTCGAGCTGCTGCTTACGTTGCTCTTGCTCCCAAAACGCGCTTCCACCCACGAGCCCACCCGCGGCGTCCGCGCTATCCCTTCTACCCTTGAACTCATCGCCGCCAATTTTCACCACGTTGGCGAGCCTGCGCACGGCGTTCGGCGCTCCAGCGCTCGCCGCGTTCGCCGTCTTAATCACCTCGCTCGTTGCGCATTCGTCCAAACTCTCGCGTAATCTCTGGGCTAATTCATCCACAGAATCCACACGAATGTCGTACGCGTCGACGACCGAGCTCAGCGCGTCTTCAAAGCTCCCATCGGACTCATCCACGTCCTCGGCGACGAGCGACGCCAAATATTGCATCGCGTCCTCGTCCAAAAACGCGTCCGCATGTGAGCCAAACGCGCGCGTCACGCACTCCCGAACCACATGCTCATCTCTTGGCCGACGTTTGATCTCCTCTCTCGCCGTCGACGCTTCATGCTCGGCACGTATGGCGCTCGATACCCCCGTCGTCCAATCTTTCGTCGTCTCGTTCCGTTCTCTCCTTCGACTTTGGCTCGTTTGCGCCGACTCATTTATGAATTTGGCGCCGGCCCTCGTCGGCGTTTGATTCAATGACGACGACGGCAACGGGTGAACGCGACGTGCGTCATCGTCGTCATCACCATCATGAACAATACTTTTCGCGTTCTCGGACGACGATAAAATCAACATCGCGCGCGCGCACCATTGCCGTATCCGAGCCGTCGTCGTCGTCGTCGCGTCGCCGCCGTCGTCGCTCGCCTCCCCCCACCACGCATCCACTAAAAACGCCTCGACGCACTCCGCCGCCTCCGCCGCGCTCGACTCCATCGTCTCCAACAAAGTCTCCTCGACGTACTCGAGCGTAAACGCGTCGAACCGAGCCGTCAACGCCGCTTCCAACGCCTCAGACGTCCCCGCGTCGACACCCAAACCTCTCACTGCGGCGTCATCAATACTAAACCCATCCTCCATCGCCGCCGCACACACCGCTCGTATCGCCCGCATGTCCGTCGCGGGACGTCACGAATCTATTCCCCCGGCGTTTCACGCAGCGGGTCGACCACCGAGTCGTCGCGACGCCCGTCGCCGACTGATGATTCGCGCGACGCGTGGCATTTTTTGGACATCTAAAGTGCAGAAATCGGACGTATCCCACACTGTTTACACATATACAGAACACCCGACATTCGGGAAACGACGCAATCAATTTCGCATTTCGATTCGTTCGTCACAACGCGCCGGTGTCGAACGCGACGCGACGCGA
>Ga0181574_10002838_pt1 | contig 15593 bp, 19 predicted proteins | sample 101ome_24_FD_145600 | JGI IMG/M metagenome (GOLD analysis project Ga0181574, IMG submission 145600) | Coastal salt marsh microbial communities from the Groves Creek Marsh, Skidaway Island, Georgia - 101410AT metaG (spades assembly) | ecosystem: Environmental > Aquatic > Marine > Intertidal zone... | reverse complement strand
AATCCTTCTTCTCGTGGTGACCCCCGCACCCACCCCGGCGGCGGCTCCGGCGGCGGCTGCGGCGGCGGCTGCGGCGGCGGCTGCGGCGGCGGCTGCGGCGGCGGCTCCGGCGGCGGCTCCGGCGGCTCCGGCGGCGGCGGCGGCGGCGCCGGCGGCGGCTGCGGCGGCTCCGGCGGCGGCTGCGGCGGCGGCTGCGGCGGCTGCGCGACCTCCGGCGGCTCCAGCGAGAACGGCTGCGGCGGCGACTTCGTGATCGGTGTCTGCTGTATGGCATGTTTGTTTATTTAAGTGAACAAAAAAAAGTTAATTATAATAAAAACATGTTTGAATTTCTACGTCGGTCCAGCTCGCGCTCACGATCGCGAAGACGCACGCGCCGGCGCACCTCGCGTTCGCGTCGATCAAGGACCAGGCGAAGCCGCTCGCGCTCGCGCCCAAGAAGGCGCTCCAGGAGCCGCCGCGCCCGCCGCGCCAAGCGCAGCGACGCCGTCAGCCGGCCGCCTGTGCTCTTCAGCCCCGCGCGGGTCGGCTGCGGCGCCTGCGGAGTGTAAGTAAAAAAAAGTTTACATGAAGTAAAATGAATGACACCGTCGTGAGTGTGTGTCTGCTGATACTCATCGGTAGCATCGTCTTCTTCGTCTACCAGCGAAGCTACGACGTAGCGAGGCAAAAGTGCACGTGCGCGCCGTGCCTACCGTGCACGGGCCTGTGCAAGGAAAAATCAAGGCAGGCCATCCGAGTGGTGTCTCCCCACCTCGACATGTTCGACAAGTTGCAGGGAAAGTGCTCGAGCGCTGCCGGACCGCTGCGCCGCCAGAGGAGGCTCGACCTCAAGTCCCTCGATGCATGTGCGGGCACGTGCGCCAACGACTCCGCGTGCATGGGCTTCGACCACCAAAACGACAGCTGCTGGCTGATCTCCGCCAACGACAACCAGGACAAGCTCAGCTCTGTGTTTGGCAGCAACCGCGGCGGCGCGGGACAGTGCTACCGCAAGCGGCTCCCGAGAGCCGACCAGCACGTCGACCCCGCCACGTTCACGCTGGTTGGGAGGGGAGAGTGTCTGCACACGCACTCCAGCGGCGATAAGCGCGCGCCCACCGCCCAAAAAAATAGCCAAGCCAAGTCCTTTCTCGAGTGCTCGAATCAGTGCAAAAACGACGGCGGGTGCTCCAGCTTCTCGTTCAACTCTCTGCTGAACACGTGCCTCATAAACGCCGGCACCCAGGCCACAAGCGGCGCCGACGCCGTCAATGATTCCACGGCCTGCTTCTCGCGCAAGAACGCGCGGCCCTCGTTCCCGGGGTACACAAGCGAACCCGGTGAATGCATCGGCGCCGGAATTAAGGCGGCGCGCATCCAGAGCGAGGGCCGAACCGATGCGGACACCGAGCGAAAGTGCTTCCGCCTGTGCAACGAGGACGATGAGTGCATCGGCTTCACGTTCGACAAACGACGAGGCAAGGGTTGCCAGCTCATCTCCGGTCGAGACAACCCGCGAGCGCGCGTCTACGGCTTGAAGGGTTCCAAGCTGCAGCGCGAGGCCTTCTCCTGCTTCACCAAGGACCGCGCGCGCCCAGATGCACCCAGTGAGCTCGATCGCATCACGCGCATCCTGCGCAACCCCAATTTTAGGACCCACGGTTCCAACGAGAAGGGCACCCTCGTGGTCGTGGACAGTGGCCAGGCCAAGCACCTCGCCTCCACGTACTGCGAACCAGGAGATACATGCGTTGACCAAACAGATCCATCCCTGGGCTGCGCGCAGTACGACAAGGATGTGCACTTCGATACAACCATTGAGAAGGACCTGGCCAAGAATAAGCTGTGCTTTCGCGGCCTCTACCGCGAGAAGGTCGACGGCGTCTCCAAGAACCAGCAGAGCTTCCGCCGCCAGCTAGACTTTGACAAACTTGGGCCCAACCCAGTGCTCCTCGGTCAGACCTACACCAGTTCCCCGGGGAGGGCCACGGGGCAAGTCGTCGGCCAGTATTCATCGGTCGACAAGGCGGTCGTTGAATGCAACGGCGATGTCAAATGCACGCACCTCGCCATCACCTCGCCTTTCGATATCACCGCCTACTCCAACGCGCAGATGATTCCCCCGAGGGCAGACGACGGCGTGTTTCGCCTGAAGCGAGACGGCTTCGCGACCCCCCGGCCCGGCTCGTTCCCGTGCAACCCCGCTCACGCATTCGGTAGCGCCAGCGAGGCAGAGCCCTTTTGCAAGAGCAGCAGCATCTGCCGCGGCTACAATGACAAAGGAGAAACGTTCACGTGCAAATTCAAGGACCGCGCAATCGTGCTGGCAAAGCAAGAGCAGTGAAAAATGTTGCATCAAATAAAATGAAACAGCTGCTGCTCACAATCGGCATCTCGCTCTCGATCCTCGGCATGAGCGCGATGTTCTTCGTCATGGGCGCCAAACACTTTAGAAATAACCACAAGAAGTGCGAACCCTGTCCAGACTGCGATGGCGGAAATGCCAGGCATGCCGGCCAGTGTGACTGTGACAAGCGAACCGAGCAGCCCGTTGCCGCCTCGAAAAGCAAAGTGCGCGCGCGCCGGCGCGCCGAGTACTCGCGAGGCAGGAGGCCCGTCAAGGTCAAGGCCGCCAGCCTCGAGGACAAGCTGCAGGAGGCCTTCACCAAGACCGGCTGTCCGAACAAACTAGGACCCAAAATGATTGATCGGCTCTCCAAAGAGAGCGCGTTCGGTGTGGGCACAATGTACGATGTATGCGCGCAAGCCAGCGCCGGTGTCGGCACGGCGCGCGACCTCTGTGGCATTCCCACGCGCGAGTGTCGCATGGCTTCAGTCGACCGGACATTCGACGAGATCAAAAACACGTACAATTACGAAAAACAAAATTCGAAAACCATATTCCGACCCAACTACGGAACGTTCCAGTCTCTCGAGGAGGCACAGGACCACTGCAATCGCACACTCGCGTGCAAGGGCGTGGTGTTCGACGATGCGACGCGTGAGTTCCACGCCCGCGGGGGAGACGAGGCTAGCTCCGAGCACGACATCGCATGGATTAGGCGACATTGAAGTCGGGAAAGGTGCGCATCTGGTTGTTACCCAGCCTCCTAATCGTATCCGACCAGGACGAGGTGTTCATGCTGTACCCCAGGATTGCCCAGTGGAAGCATTTAACTTGAATCTTGAACCTCCGGAACGCATGCACGGGGGTGAGCAGCCGCCGAAGAACACGCAGCTTCAGGGCGCGCTGGCGAACGAGGCTGCGCATGCGTATGTGCCCGAGCATGATGAACCACGCCACCTCCACCTGGCAGCGAGAGCACGTCTTGGCGTATCGAATCACCATTTCGTCCGTGTATTTTTCATTGGGGTGGTCGCGGTACTCCGCCAGTGGCTTGCGGGTCATGCGAAACAACCGCGAGTACGGCGAGTCGTGTTTGCAGAACCAGAATGTGGGCCCGCGAACTGAGAGCATCTCGACATCGTCAGGATCGACAAGCACTCCGTCCAAGTACGGAGAAAAAACCTCGGGGTTCACGGTCTTGAAACCTCGCTTGCGATATTTTAGGCACCGATCCACCAGCTGTTGAGCTGCTATCTCGCTGTTTCCGCGAGTCATCCGAGCGCTGAGAACCCGCTCGTCGATGTGCCTGCGCGTCTCCCCTGACAGGTGGTACGTAGCTCTGCGCCCGCGCGGAACCATCAGCACCTTGCACACGGAGATGTCGAAGTTGGCCGCAATCAGATCCGACACGCTCTCAAAGCCCTCGGGCTGGATCAGCCGGGACGAGATAAATGAGATTTTGGTGTAGAAGGCGTACGAGTCGGTGTACTTATCCATGGACACCGACACGTTCACGATCTTCAGGTCGCGCTCCGGCTTATCAATCAGAGGGTAATACGCCTCGCCGAACGGGCCCTCAGTGGGTTCGGCGCTCGTATTCTGATCATAGCCGGCTGCGCGGATCTTGAGCGTACTCGGGTTGTTGCGGTCGTAGTACTGCAGAAAGCACTTGCATGCCTTCCATGCGAAGAAAGAAGTGGTGTTGTCCTTGCTGGATTCGTTTCTGAGCTCCAGGTTGAGGATCTTGGCTTGGATGCCCATCGCACGCAGCGAGGAACAGAAGTCGAATGCGCGCTTCACCAGGTTGTAGCACCAGTGTGGATCACCCGCGTCAGCCAGAAACACGTCGATGTCGCCGGGCGACCAGCTGGGCCAGTGCTGCTGCGTCTCGCGCATGTACGAGTGGAGCGCGTACGAGCCGGCGATGGCGCACTTCTTGGCGTCGAAGTCGATCGCGCACAGGATCTCCCGCGTGCACTGCGGCCCAATCCACGACCGCGGCCCGTGGTGCACGTAGGCGCCGTACGAGGGTGAAATCATCAGCGACAGCCCGCGGAAGTCCGGGGCGCGGGGGACCAGGGCTCTGCAGGTAAGCGCCAGCGCCGTGGCGTCGCGACGGTAGGTGGCGCCGGACCCCAGGAAGCTGACAACCTGGTAGAGATTTTCGATCGGCAGGTTAAGTAGCATTGTTGCTATTTGACTTTTTGGGGCTGGCCCCGCGGGAAATTCTGGCGCGCAGTCGGCAACCCCCAAAATCTAATTTTGAACCTCCCCGATTTTTGACTCCCACCAATGTAATAACCGCCTCACTTTTCCTCGCCCACTGTTTGAGGCTCGTCCAAATTTATCACAGTCTGCGCCTTCGCTGACTTCCTCGCGCGAGTCTTGCGCTTCGGCTTCGCTACGACCTTCGCCTTCGACACCACCGGTGCCGACTCCTTCTGTTCCACCTGCGTCTCCACCTCCACCTCCTCGACCTCGACTTCGCAGGTACCCCCCGCGCACGCCGGCTCGTGCTTCGCGTCGAGCGTGCACTTGCTCCGTAAAAAACGCTGATACGCATTCTCGTCCTCAAAGTGCGCGCGCACCTTCTGCAGCGCCGTCTCCGCCGTCTCGGGATTTTCCACCGCCTTGGCCGCCGCCTCCGCCGCCTCCGCCGCCGCTCGCTTACGTTTCTGGATCTTCCAATAAAGGTACGCACACGCTGCGGCCAGCGCTATGCTCAGAACAATCTTGCCGGTCATCGATTCTGCGAACGAAGCGATCATTTTTTTATTTTCAAAAACAAAAAGTTAGACCCAATTTAAGACGCGCAGAAGGGGATGAATTTCGCCAAGCTCGACTCGCTTCTCGCGGCGCTGCCGCCGCCGCCCAGCGTCTCCGCCTCGGCACCCGCCACGCGCACGCGCTTCCTTTTCGTTGGCCCGCCGCGCGCCGACCCCGTGGCGGTCTATCCGCTTCGAGACGAGAACCACGAGAGGATTTCCAAGCATGCCAAGTCGATCCCCACCACTGCGTGGAAAGCTAGCGTTCTCATCGGCTTAAACATGAAGCTGTCGAAGCTGGGTGTGGTTCGATCGCCCAAATATATCACCAGAAACGGAGACGAGTTTCCGGAAACGACCGATATTCGATGCTGGTGGTGTCGCAATCAATTCAAAACGCGTCCGATCGGGATCCCGTTCAAAAGGGTCAAGGGCGTCAACGAGTTTCTGTGCTTTGGGAACTTTTGTTCGTTTGAATGCGCGCTCGCTGGGTCTACGGAATCTGGGTCCATGCGCATGCGCATGTTCGCGGGGAGTTACCTGTGCTTGATGCGTCGCGACATCGCCGGCATTCCGCTGGCAGAACCACTCCGCCCCGCGCCGCACTGGAGCGCGCTGAAGGAATACGGGGGGCACCTGACTCTGGATGAATTCAGGGCAGGACAGACGCAAGTGCGCGCAATTCCAGAGAATATCCGGCTTTTTCCGGTTGGCTACAATCTGTTTGAAGAGTGCCGCAGGGTGAACAGGCGAGGCAAGCGGAAGACCACGAGCTCGCTGTTCGAGGACGCCAAGAAGCGCTCGAGTATTATGAAGAAGAAAAAGGGGGGGCCGACGTTTTACAAGACGAATTTCAGTCACATCAAGTTGAAGCTGACGAAGAAGAAGGGCAAGAATTCGAAGCTCAAATTCTCAGCTCCAAAGAAGGGCAAACTTAATTTGTTTTAATATTCGTAGATTGATTCTATAATTTCAAGCATTTCAGAACACCTCGAATCGATAGTGCGTGCGTTCATATTTTCTTTTCTGTCCATGAAATATTGTACATCAGCATCCTCCGCTCTCGAAAGAAGCGCCTTGTACTCATTGACTCGGTTGCGACCAAACCGTCGGCGCACGTTTTCTATTGTCGGCATGGCCCGAGAAACCTCGCGCGTGGTCGTATATTTGTCGAGCTCGGCGTAAAACTCATCCATGCATGCCGATGACTCGGGCTTGAAAAAATCGGCTATTTTTGATTGCTTGAGCTTTTTGGGCGGCATGGCTCGCATTTTATTGTTTATTATATTTAAAATGAGTCTGAACAAAGTGTTAACATCCGGTTCAGAGGTGCGCATGCCATCTAAGCATGATATAAAAGTGTGCCGTTCGTTCGTTCTGGACATGCCTGACAATTCGAGAAGTTCGGCTCGAACAAAGTCGCTTGTGGATGCGTTCACGGTCGACACAGTTTCCGAAATACTGCGCAAATGCACGGGAAAGCCATCGCCGTCGCCTGTTAAGAAAATTGGTCAAGGTGGCTTCGGCAAAGTGTTTTCAATGAGCGACGGCGCGTCCGTGCTTAAGGTGCAGGTGTTCAATATCAAGCGGAAACTAGACGATGTTACGAGTGAGATTTTCCTCGGCAAACTATTTGGAAGCAACGGCATCGGACCCAAGATTCTGAACGCTGGGTTTGTGTTCACAAGCCAAAAGGGCATCGCGGTGAATTGGATTCACATGGAAAAGGGCACCAGCCTGAGCAAAGTACTGAAGAAGAGTAGCGCTGAGAAAAAGGCTGAGATTATGGCGATAGCCAAGCGCCAGTACACCAGCGCGCTCAATCGCATGCTCACGCTTGGGTTCGCATGCACTGACCTAAAACCCAGCAACGCACTGTACGACGAGGCGCGCAGAAAAATCACGTTGATCGATTTCAGTGAAAACTTCTGTCCCCAGGTCCCAGTGCTCGTCGACAGGTTCGCGAGCGCCTCGGCCTCGCGCAGCCGCATCGTGTCCTCGCTGCCGAAGAATCTGCGCCGGGATGTGATAGCTGCTCAGATTTGTGTATTTCACTGTACCTGCAAGCTGTTCACCAAGTCCATTTTCGCGCCCGATTTCATTCGAAAAATCGTGGCGGATGAAACGGTGTTGAATAATTGTCACAAGATTTGCGCACTTGGGGAAACGCCAGACGACTACGTGCATCTGACAAACGACCGCACATTAAACGAGGAAATCGAGGGATTTCTTCATGATTTTTCGCGAATTATGTCCCACAACTTCCGACACTACTCACAGATGGAGAAACTGGGTACGTCGCTGGAGGTGTTCGTAGAGCTCCTAGAATCTACTGTATAAATATGTTGGCATGTTGTAAAAATGAAACGCAAACGATCTCGCTCTCGCTCTCGCTCGCGATCTCGGAAGCGGCGGCGAACTCGTTCCAAATCCAGAAGCCGGTCGCGGAGTCGGAGCCGGTCGCGGAGGACGCGCAGCTGGAGAATTCCGGCCGCGCACAGGCGTAAATATTTCGGCAAGGGGATCGCCTACTTCACGAAACTCAAGTGATGGCGCGAAGGTTGGGATATTCTGAGATATTTTGAAACCTAAAACGAATTTTGCCCCCGTCTAATTTCGACCTCGAAACCAAACTCACTGCTCGTCAAATTTCGAGAGCGGGCCAATAGCAATGGACACCCCCCTGCCGAAGCTGGCGGCGGTGCTAGCATCTATACCGCCGCCGACCACGGTGAACGTGCACGTGAATGTTGGAGTGTTGAACAACAACACGAACAACTTCGCGCCGCCCCCCGCGCCCGAGAGCGCGCGCCCGCGCCGCGCCGCCGCCGCCGAGGGGGAGCAGAGGAGACGCGATGCGGAGCAGGAGGAGAGGAAGGAGGAGCGCAGCGGCAAGGCCGAGGCGGTGGAGTCGGAGAGCGAGGCGTCGGAGGGCGAGGGGGAGAGCGAGAGCGAGGAGGAGGAGGTGCAGCCGAAGCCGAAGAAGAAGAAGAAGGAGACGCGCAGGCGTGACAAGAACGGGCAGCTGATCCCAACCCCGGCGCAGATCCAGGCGAAGATGAAGGGGTGCACCGACAGGGCCCAGGCAGCTTACGAGGCGCAGAAGCGTACGCCCGCGTACGATATCAAGGTCAACCTCGTGCGTAACATGGTGCGCAAGATCGGTGAGCCGTCGGCTATCAAGTTCTCCATCGATCGCCAGATCGCCGAGCTTCTCCCGAGAATCAAGAGCGAGCGTATCACCTACGCGAAGGCTGGATACCTCCACCTCGAAGGAGGTGGTAACAAGATCAACTATATCAACTATATGGTCAAGGCGAAGATGTGGGAGCAGATGAATGACGAATCCAAGGCGCTCGCCGCGAAGATCAAGCTCACGATGAGCGAGCTCATGTGCGAGCACGCGACGCCCAACACGCCGAACTATTCGCGCGCCAACGTGTACGCAGCGGTGGTGGGTTTCACTAACAAGAAATTCCAGGAAAATTCGCGAGCAGTAATAACCTCGGATTTCCCAGGCGTTTCGTGGCATACCGATAAAAAAAAGTGGAGGGCACAAGCCAGCCTGACCCCGGGTTCCAAGCAGAAGACTCTGGGTCGGTTCGCCGATGAATTCGAGGCCGCGCGCAAATTTATCGACGCAATGGACAAGGCCCTCGCTCCCGCAAAGTACGCGAAGTACCGCGCCGCGCTCATCTTTTATGACGAAGACGGCACGCTGAGGCCCCACCTCAAGGTCTTCGCCAAGTTCAGCCAGCTCGCGCGCTTCCTCCGCCAGGCTATCTACGCCCGCCTCCCGCCCGCCGCCGCCAGCCCCTTCTCTGCCGCCAAGCGCGGCCGCAAGCGCGCGCGCCGCGGTAAGTAGAATAGAGGTGTCGCGTCTTAATCGAGGTTTTTGTTTTTGTTTGGTATCAATAAAAAATGGATGACAATGATAGCTTGGCAGGTTTCCAAAACCCAGCTGCTACCGTTTCGCCCGGTGTCGGCATTGGTCAGCTTGCGGAAGAACTTAAATCGGCAGAGGTTGTGACCGATTCTCATGTCCCATCGATGGAGGCTCCAAAGCCCGATACTGAAGCTAAATACGGACCCTATGGGTCGATCGTTCGCACTGGTCCGACCCCGGCTGAGCTACAGGCAGCGGCCGAGAAGAGCGAGCGCGAGCATATCATAACGAGACTGACGAGGCTCAACCACAAGCCAAACTTTCCTACGATAAGCTTCAATCCAAACGTTGACAGTCTACACACTCTGCGGCGGCTTAATCGACTTGCAACGCACGCTGGACGACTCAAGATGAGCGTGAGCTTCATGAAGCGCAGCACTATATTCCTGTGCAGGCTTATCGAAGGAATTTGTGCGCGGTTCCCCATGGTGAAGAAGTACGGACTCAATCTCGAGGGATTCTCGGAGCATTTGATGTTATCAATCAACTCATTCGACTCAGTTCTCGAGGACTGTTATGACTATTACAGTGACGTTATCGTCGAGGCCTCGCCGCTCCTTATCTACATCGGCTCTATCGGCTCTCAAATGCTAGTCTATTCTGCAACCAAGACAATTATGGCCAAGGCCCAAGACGCCGCCGCGAGCCGCCGAGCAAAAGAGCAAAAGGCACGCGACGATGAGATCGCCGAACTCATGCGCCAGCGTAACCGCTCATCGACCAGCATGAGCGGACCGACGGACGACGTTTCCGAGAGCGAGCTCGACAACGTATCGGTCGGGTTCAAATCGGTCACTTCCACCGAAGCGCCCCCCTCCCCATCTCGCACGGTGCGGTTCCAGGAACCAGAGCGGGAGCCCGAGCGCTCGCGCGAGCCCGAGCCTACACCTCCCACCAAGAAGGCGGCGGATATTCCACAAACAGATGGCAGCGGTCGAGTTGTAATCAATCTAGAGTAAATTTGAATAAATAATGATACTTATAAACAAGAATGGTGTTGAGTGAGGAGCAGACGCTAGCTATCAACTACCTGCGAACACGAAATCAAACAAGAAAGAAGAGACCACTGCTAAAAGCGTGCACATATCTCCTGCGTGGCTACAAATCCAGCCAGCGCAATCGACGTCCATCTACATCCACTCCGGCCTCTCGGTCCCCATCTACGTCAAAGGCGTGAGCTATGGGGGCTCTGCCTCCTCCTTCTCCTCCTCCTTCTTCTCCTCTTTGTCTCCCACGATCTTGGGCGCCACGCGCTTTTTACGGCGCTTCACTGGGCGCTTGAACACCGCCGCTGCCGTCTTCTTCTCGACCTTGGTTTTCTCGAGTCGGCCTCGTGGACAGGCATCGGCACGATCGACCTGAGGAGCCAGGCAAAACAAGACGTTGCTCTTGACTCCAATCTTGTAGTTTATCGCCAGGTACTGCTGATCGCCCAGATACAAACCGACGGCGTTGCTAAGGTTGGTGGATTTGGTGATCAGCAGCAGGAACTTCAAAGAATAGACGTCCTTTTTCAGACACTCCTTGATCTCCTCACCGGGTTTGTTATCGAATTCGAGCGAGAACAGCAGCGACGCGTCGTCGCCGTTCGATCGAAAATAAATACGCTCTCCCCCGTCGCTCGTTTTGCGGGTGTAGATCTGAACGCTGTCGCTCCGCTTCGCCGCATTGCGTAGCACGCGCAGGAGGAGAGAGCTCGACATAGACACGAGTTTGTCGAATTGCTTCGTCTTGTTGCCATCGTCGAGCTCCTGGGTCTCGAGCAGAAGCAGGTAGATCGAATCCTCGTAACTGTAGCCGAGGTCGACGTTCTCGATGATGATGGTGACGCTCGGGCGCTCGTTGTTCTGGTTCTCTTCGGTGATGAGGATCGTCACGATGTCATTCGGGCTGACGGCACTCAGGCACGAGTGTAGCGTCTCGAAGCTGATCCCAATAGAGTAGGACTCTGTTGGCCAGTTATAGATGTATTCGATTGTGTCCTCCTCGCACCCAAAGAAACGACCATCGCAATACGCAATCTGGGAACTCCCGCGCGCCCGCACCTCCTCGTTATTGAAGTCAACGGTGCCTTCGACGAGAAGGGGCGAGATTGTCTCCGAGAAGGTACGAAGGCGAACGCCGGCGCGCGTCTTGAATTTTATCATCTTGGGTGTCGACATGGTGGGTTTGGTTCCTGGCTGTCTTGATTTTTGATCACTTTTTTTTTGGAAGTGATTAAACCCCAAAAAAATAAAGTGCTGGCGGGAAGGGGTCAAAATGTATTTTTAGGTGGCAGCCGAGGCTACCCCGAATTTTGCTGCGTGGGAGTCTATGTCAATCTATCATAAAATTCAAGAACCACAAGCGCAACAAAGGCTGCAACAAACGCGCCCACCACAACGGTTCGCATGCGATCGCACGCCAAGCGCTTTCTACCGTACAGCTGGAGTAGTAAAACCGCGCACGCTAGAACAATAATAGCAATGCTCGCAATATCGTTCATGTGTTTAATTGGAGTAAATTTTTTTTTTCGAGTAGGTGAGGGATGAGCACGTTCATTGAAAAGAAGCGACGTGAATACGACATTGTAAAGCTGCACGCGTTATATTTGAAGAATGTGAGCACAAAGGAGGCTATGCGCGTTTCCAGTATGTTGGCGGAGAAGAAGCAGCTGCTTTCTACGACCGTTAATAACCACCTGAAGCGCAAGCTGAAAAGCGAGATCCGCGAGCTTGAAAAAGCTGCTGCGGGTGATTTCCACACATTGTACCTTCTTGACTCCATTCCTATATTGAATGAGTTCCACCGAGTTAACGCGGCCATCGCTTCCGCGAAGCTCCGCAACGACATGGACGCGCTCGACGACCTGCAGAGGCAGCGCCAGATCGTGGTCGTGGGCTACCTTCGCCGGTTTTATCCCGAGTTCAACCGCGACAAGGCGATCGACAGGGTGTCTGCATTCAGAGAGAAGAAGAAGCTGGTGCACTGTGGCGTCCCGTGCATCCAGCAGGACGATTGCAGCGTGGTGTGCTCCAAGTGTGGGCTGGTGGTGATGAGCTCGACCACTATTGATATGGCGAACCCGTCGCGGTGCTTGAGCTACAACCGCAACGTGAGCGCCGCGTCCTCTTTCAGTTACAAGCGCGTGAACCACCTTCGCGAGCTGCTCCGCCAGTTCCAGGGGCGCACAACGACCACGGTGCCGCAGGAGGTTATTGACAAGATTCACGTGGAGCTCGCAAAGATCACAATCCAGAGGAATAAAATCACATCGTTCACGATCCGCAAGATTCTCAAGAAATTGCGCTGCCACCGCTATTACGATTCGGTTGTCAGCCTGACGATCCGAATCAACCCAAGCTTCGAGCCCATCCGGCTGACGCCGGTGTACGAGGAGAAGCTGATTTTCCAATTCGTTCAAATGGAAAAACCATTCGACGAGATTCGCAAGAAGTTTGCGAAGAAGCGGAATAATTTCCTCAGCTACCCGTATTTATTTTATCGCCTGAACGAATTGAATGGACGCCCCGAGCTCAACCGCGATGTTCGACTGCTGAAAAGCGTGCAGCTAGTCAACCGCCAGGATTTTTTGTGGTCGAAGCTCACGAGCGCATTGGGGTGGAAATTCCACGGTCGCACCACTCGCATCTAGATTGTTGAGTTTTTTTTTGTTGCTGTTTATTAAATATAACCATGGCTGTTACCGCTGCATCGCTTAAATCATTCATGATGTCGCAAAAGGCTATGCAGCTCGCGCTCGGCCTGTTTGTCATCACAAACGTGTTCGAGCTCGTCAAGACGCTCAACAACGCGCTGCTCTCCCCCTTCTCTTCCTACTTTTCTAGGCAGCTCACTGAGAAGATCAACGTCGGTGACATCACCCTGGGTGTGGGTGCCAACATGGAGGCCGTTGTGGACGGCGTCCTGCAGTTCATGGTTGCCATGGCGTTCGCTCACATTTTGATGAAGGTGGGCAAGGTTCAGATGAAGTCTGTTCCCGTTTTCACTCCGTTCAGCCTTTAAATTAAATAGGTACGAATTTCTTTTTCATTTCGCATCCACCACATGTGGGCTCGAACACCTCGATCTTATCCTATTTAAGGAGCGTGCCTGCTCCATCCTGGAGTCCGAGCAATTCTTTACCAGATAGATTCATGTCAACCAGCGAGTTTTTCGCGGTAGGTACAGTCAGGTCACCGTCATCTGGGTCTTTTTCGGCGACTGCGCTCCCGATAGCCTTTTCGACCGCCTTCTTTTGGTCGTTCGCCATTTCAACCACCTTGGCCGCACTTACGGCTGGCTTGCCGTCACTGCCTTTCTTGATGAAAAAAAAGTACGCTGCGGCCGCCAGAGCGACGTAGAAAAACATATTCGTTCCGCTGGTGCTTGGTTGTGACATTTTTATTTTCCGCAAAGAAATTAAATTTTATTATTTTCTGCGTAAGAATAAAGATGTACGACCTCGCTCCGCACTACCGAGGTCAGCCCACCGCAGTTCATAATCTACACTCGTATGCGCAGCAGTACGCCAGTGCAAACCGCCCTGCTCCGCACATGCGCCAGCAGGCACAGCAGCACGCCCCGCAGGACATCCGCCGTGCCGCGCGGGAAGAGGAGGAGGAGATGGCTCGCGCGCGGGTTCACCAGCTCCGTCGGCTTAAGCAGAAAGCGACAGGGCAGGGCACGGGGAGCGGCCGGGGTCGCGGGTCGCGTCATTTTGTATATTCGACTTATTCGGAGGGTGGGCGCACGTTCATCGCATTCGAAAAGCCCATGTTCATAACTCTGATGTTGATCATGAGTATTGGCATTGGCGTGATTGCGATCGACGCACGCAAGGCGCTCCACTTTCTGGCGCATACTATCCGCAAATCAATTGGAGCGATGACAGGTTAATCCTCCTCGTTTGTCTGAATTTGTTTTTTAAGTTCATTGTTTTCTCGTACGAGCGCAACCCGCTCGGAACGCATGAGCTCCAGCTCGGCGCGAATTTCATCAGCCTTGTCCTCTGCGGTGATACTGGTGTTCATACTTCTGAGCTCGGCCTTGAATGCAAGCAGGTGGTTGGAGTGCGCGTTGAGGATTCTGCGCGTAGCGGTTAGCTCTCTCATCATTGCGTTCTGGTTTCTCGCGCAACGCTCGAGCTTGGCCTTGAGCTGGGTGTTGAGCGTATTACCCATTTTAGTTATAGCGATGAAAATATATGCGCAATTTAAAGACATGGGCGTGGTTGTGGGGTGTATAGTGTATCAACTGACCCGACTGCGATTGCTGCAATTGACGAGAGCATGGAGCGACCACAACCAGGTAATAAATTTTATGGACTATTTATAATTAAAAGAACCACGACGCGCGCGGCGGCGGCGCGTCGTCCTCCGCGGTCTTGGCACGCTCGCACATCGATTCCACAAACTGCGCGACCTCTCGCGCCTCGCGCTTATCGAGGTCGGCGCGGGCGCTGGCATACTTTTGGCGAATCCGGGCGACGCCGGCGTCGATGAAGCCGGAGAGGCGCGTCTTGGCGCTCTGCACGACTTCGACCTTGATCGGGCGGTCCACGACGACCGCGCTCTCGGTCATCGAAGTGGGAATTTTGGGAAACTTGGGCGTTTCGGGCACTTTTGTAACGGGCATGTTTGGATACAATTAGAGCGAACAAATTTTTGGAGGCTCAATCACACTCGAAGACGTTTCGCAACAACTTGGTGAGCTGGTCGCCCATCTTTTCTTGCTTCATCTCGTCCAGGTTGATACCGAGTTCAGAAGGAAGCGCTCCCGACGGCACCTGTGAGACCAGGTCGTCGATTGGGAGGCAATCGAAGACCTCGCCGATGACCTTGACCATTCGAGACTTGTCTACCTTGTGCTTGTCGAGCACATCGTTGACCTTGGCAATGGTTTCTCCGAAAATTCCGTCAAGCTTGATGTTCTTGAGTTCCTCGAGTGGGTTCTCGCTGCACGCTTTCTTGTACCCCTCGGCTAGCTTCTTCATGCTCTTCATGTAGGCCCAGATTGAACCCTTGGTCTGCGAATCCATTTTTTCATAATCCACCTTGGCCTTGATTGGGAACAGCTCGAGGAAGGCGGGATTTTTCTTTTCAAAGAGCTCGCCGCGGCTGCGGAGCATGCGCAGGAAGTTGTCGCAGACAGACGAGTCGGAGTGCTTGGCCACCTGCACCACCACCTTGAGGATGCGATCAGAGTGCTCGATGCCGACCGAGCCGTCGAGCTTGAGCGCGAACTCCAGGCACATCTTGTTAAACTTGTCGAGCGCCTCCTTTTGGGATTTATCCTGCACGTCCTTCATGCCGAAGCCCCCGAACATACCCATCATTTTCTCTACAAGATCCATTTTGTTTTCCCTTTGTAAACAATAATTTGGCGGAGAGTTAAGACGTTCGACAAAGTTTGAGTGAAATAATTAAAACCATCTCCCGTAACATCACATGAACTGCCGCGCCACGTAGCTTGCTACGCGGTACAGCACGTCCTTGGACGCGTTCTGAAGGTGGAAGCTCGGGTTCAGCACCACCCACCCAACTCGTGCGATGGCGTTCAGCCAGTGAATGCG
>Ga0181574_10002828_pt1 | contig 15632 bp, 14 predicted proteins | sample 101ome_24_FD_145600 | JGI IMG/M metagenome (GOLD analysis project Ga0181574, IMG submission 145600) | Coastal salt marsh microbial communities from the Groves Creek Marsh, Skidaway Island, Georgia - 101410AT metaG (spades assembly) | ecosystem: Environmental > Aquatic > Marine > Intertidal zone... | reverse complement strand
GAAAATCAATGAAATCAAGAAAAATCGAACATCAAATTGTCCTAGACCCGTAGTTCAATTGAGGATTCACTTTATTCGTTTAGCCGCTACAAAGCTCCCCATGACAACGCAGAAAATTCCAGCCAAAACAGGCCCTACACCGAGCGTCCACAATGGTACCATGGTAAGCGTCGCAAGAGGTACGCCTACGCCAATAATTGCCCCACGAAGAACCCAGCTTTTTCGGATGGACTTAGAGGAATTCAGGGCTTCCAATTCCCAAGCATAATCCATGATGGCAGCCCCAAAGAACCAAGAACTGATAACAAAGGATATCACTGGCGCCACAAGCAGAAGTAAACCGAATACAGGAAAAAGCATCGGCATTACAAACATTACAATAGCCAGAACAGCAAAAACCGCCCATTCCAAAACGGTCAAAAGCACCGCAAACTTCATTCCACGCCAGACACTTTTAAAAAATCGACCCCACGCAAAAGGTACAGAATTCCAGCCTTGTAGCACAAGTGCTTGCTCCATCAACCAAGCAAATACCGGGCTCAAAATGATGAGCACGAGCGGCTTGTAAAGTTTTAATTGCACCCAAAATCCCATGAGATGCAGAGCACCATTCAATATCCATCGAAAACCTTTCGAGAATAGTCCTTCTCCATCACCTTCGGCCATCCTTGAGTCTGTTAAATCGACCGAAAAAACTCCATTTACTTTATTTATAATCCAACCCTCCATCCACTGGACCATTTCTCCTTTTAATAAAAACAACATTACAACAAGGATGATAGCGAATGTCAATGAAGCGAAATACACCCAATTCAATCCGTTTTTTCGCACGAATCGAATGCTTTTGGGAAATAAACGCAACGCCTGCCAAAACAATTTCCACTGGCTCATGCAGTTAAAATACAGCTACTTCAGCAATTCATAGCCGCATGTCAGCATCTTAACAGCTTTGCTGGCTTGTCAAAGGGAAACTCCACGACTTTCGAATCATGCAGATTCACTTCATCGCAATAGGTGGCAGCGCCATGCACAACCTCGCATTGGCCTTGCATGACGCTGGACATCAAGTAACAGGATCAGACGACCAAATCAACGAACCCTCACGCAGCCGACTAGCATTGGCTGGACTGCTACCCGTCTCCGATGGCTGGCATCCTGAACGCATCAAGCCAGAACTTGATTGTGTCATTTTGGGCATGCACGCAAAAGCCGAAAATCCAGAATTAGTGCGTGCACAGGAGCTTGGATTGCGAATTCAGTCTTATCCAGAATTTTTGTACGAAATAAATTCGGAGAAAAGACGCCTCGTCATTGGAGGGTCCCATGGAAAAACCACCATCACCTCCATGCTCATGCATGCATTGCGCGGAAGCCGCGAAAATTTCAATTACATGGTCGGAGCTCAACTCGACGGATTTGACCGCATGGTTGAACTCAATAGCCCGGGTGATTGGGCCATTTTTGAAGGCGATGAATACTTGAGTTCACCCATCGATCGGAGACCAAAATTCCTATGGTACAATCCGGAATTGGCCTTACTAAGCGGAATCGCATGGGATCATATCAATGTCTTCCCAACAGAAGCCCATTACTTCCATCAATTTGAGCTCTTCTTACAAACCATCCAGCCCGGTGGCACCGTGATCTGGTGCGAAGAAGATTCGCACCTCGCGGAAGTGGTCAAGCAGTGTGATCGCTCAGACCTTCATTGGATTCCGTATTCGACTCCTAGACACGAATTAATGCATGGCGGTACGACGCGCATCACTTTCCAAGATGGTTGTACGATTGAAACGAACTTGGTCGGTCAACACAATTACCAAAACATGGCCGGCGCCAGGGCGCTTTGTCTCGCCATGGGCTTGGATGCTGCTTATTTTGATCGAAGCATCCCCACTTTCCATGGAGCTGCGCGTCGGTTGGAAACCTTTCTTGAAGGAAACAATTTCACCATCTACCGCGATTTTGCGCACGCTCCAAGTAAAGTTGCTGCCACCACTGAGGCGGTCAAAGGTGCCTTTCCCGGAAGGCAGCTCACGGCGGTTTTTGAATTGCACACGTTCTCAAGTTTAAATCGTGATTTCTTACCAACGTATGCGAATACGCTTCAGGCTGCAGATGAAGCCGTCGTCTTTTTTAGCCCTGAGGTTTTGTCCCATAAAAACCTACCTGCACTTGAGACTGACTTCGTTAAACGGTGTTTCGGAGGCGAGGAAGAAGTTGAAATTATGACCGATCCAACGCAAATTGAAACCTTTTTATCTCGACTTGACTTGGAAAACCGAACTGTTCTTTTGATGAGTTCGGGTTGGTTTCAAGGGGCCGATTTGCTTAGCTCATTTGCGTCAGCCCAAGGCCACGTCCAATGACATCATCACCAAAAAACCACCGATAAATCCCAGCGTCGCAAAGTCGGTGTATTTATCGCGCTGCGTCTCGGGTATCACTTCCTCGACGACCACATATATCATGGCTCCTGCTGCAAAAGCCAATGCATAAGGCAGAATGACTTGCATTTGCATTACAGCAAGTGCACCCAATACCCCGGCTACAGGTTCGACTATCGCTGATAATTGTCCGAACCAGAGCGAGCGGCCAGCAGATACTCCTTGGCGTCGCAAGGGCATGCTCACCGCAAGGCCCTCCGGGAAATTTTGAATCCCAATGCCCAGGGCTAGCGCCACTGCCCCTCCTACGGTTGCACCGTCCAGCCCCAGCGCTGCTCCACCAAAAAGCACCCCAACAGCCAATCCTTCGGGAATGTTATGAAGTGTTATTGCCAAAACCAACAAAGTAGATCTATGCCAATCCGTGGGCGGGCCCTCAGCTTCTTCCTTACTGAAATTGATATGCAAGTGCGGGGTGAGTTTATCCAAAGCAAAAATGAACAGCGCTCCAATTCCAAATCCAATCACAGCGGGCATCACCTTGATGAACCCTTCCCCTTCTGACATCTCAATGGCGGGAGACAACAGCGACCAAAAGCTGGCGGCAACCATGACACCTCCTGTAAAGCCGAGCATTCCATCGAACCAGCGCCTGTGCATGTTTTTAAAGAACAAAACCAGCGAAGCTCCCAATCCTGTCATAAACCAGGTAAACAATGTGGCAACCAAGGCGGCTTCAACGGCTCCCACCCTACCGAACCATTCTACAATTGTGTTCATCATACAACCTGAATTAAAATTTTCTCGGCCACCTCGCGGGAAATCATTGTCGTATCCATCCCATCGCGTGACCATTGATAACTTCCATCGAAATCGAAGAATTTCGTCACCTCGTAGACATTGCCTAACTCGACGCGAAGCTCATTCAAATGGCGAAGAAATTCTGCCGAACTATCACTCACGCCACACACAGAAAAGGAAGACCCTACACCAATTGCAGCAGCGTTGACCACATGCTTCCTTTCTCGAATGCGACCTTCTGCGTCTGGAATGGGATCTCCGTGAGGATCAAATGCAGGACGACCGAGAAAAGCATCCAAACGGTCCGTGAGCTCAACATCCCCGATGTGCTCCAATTCTTCTGCCAAAGCATGCACAGATTCCCATGGAAATTTCAATTTTTCTACCAAAAAGACCTCCCATAATCGATGCTTACGCACGGTCGACAGCGCGTGTTTTCGCCCTGAACCCGTCAAGCGGGCACCTTGATAAGCCTCGTATTCGACCCAGCCCTCATCCAGCAATTTTCGGAGCATACCCGTCACGGCTGCCGGTGTAGAATCCAGCGTTTGAGATATCGCTTGATTGGTCGCAATGCCCTCAGAAGCCTCTAATTTGAGGATTGCCTTCAGGTAATTTTCTTGGCTGACCGAAACTTCCATTTGGTAAAATTAAAAATTATTTTTCACCTAGCCTAAAAAATAATACGTTTTACCAATACCCGTTACCTTCGTTGCAACCTACTCTTTCTTTTGCATGAAGCGTCCAACCTTACGATCTATCATTGGAATCACAGGATTCGTTTTGTTTCTCATTGGACTATGGAAGTTTAAATTTCTCGTCGCTTTGATGCTTTTTTCTGTGGCACTGAGCTTCATCGGAAGGCCCATTGTGCTGACTCTGAGTCGACTAAAATTTCGAGGCCACGGATTGCCTCCATCGATTGGAGCCGTTGTCGCCTTGCTAATTTTTGGCGGGTTGGGTATCGGGGTGATTCAATTGTTCGCTCCGCTCGTTTCGGAACAAGCCAAGCTTTTGGGACAAATCGATACGAACCAACTGAAACAATTTGCAGGTCGCGGTCTGTATTGGCTTGACCACACCTTGGGACCAATCAACCTCAGTGGCGATGGGCAAGTCAACAGCGAGTTTGTACTTGCTAAAATTCAAGAATCACTCGAATTCAATGAAATCAGCCGTGTGTTGACGGGTTTCTTGGGTAGAATGGGCGATGTGCTTTTCGGCTTGTTTTCCGTGACGTTCATGACCTTTTTCTTCCTAAAAGACGGTGCGCTTTTTCGAAACATGATTGAGGCCATTACCCCGGATGAAATGACGACCAAGGTCAATTCCATCATTGATCGCACCAATCATTTGCTCACTCGTTATTTCGGCGGCTTGATCATCCAGTTGATTATCATCACCACCATTGTTTCCATCGGTCTTTCGATTATCGGCGTTGAAAATGCCGTGCTTATCGGGTTGCTCGCGGGACTATGCAATTTGGTTCCTTACGTCGGACCATTGGCAGGCACAGCAATTGGTACGACCCTCGCTCTGGCCACAAGCAGCGGCAATCAAGACGAGTTGAGTCATTTGTTTTGGGGCGCTCTATTGGTCTTTCTCGTGGCGCAATTAGTGGACAACTTTTTCACACAGCCTGTCATCTTCGCGAATCGGGTTCACGCGCATCCGCTCGAAATATTCATTGTGATCAGCATTGCAGGAAGCCTGGCGGGTGTCATCGGCATGGTCCTAGCCGTACCTACATATACGTTGTTCCGCATCATTGGTCAGGAGCTTTTCAGCGGGTTCAAGTTGGTCGATCGACTCACTCAAAACTTGCGTTGACGTTGATTTGTCCAAAAGATGTTCACATCGTTGATGGACCCGCAGTTTCGCCCTAACTTTGAATCCCGTATTCAAATACGGGACCATGCCTCACAACGCCTTCGCTGACTCAACTCAATTGCCGGAAACCGTCCGCAACAGCCGCTACATTTTCGTTACCGGCGGTGTGAGTTCCAGCCTGGGAAAAGGCATTGTCAGCGCATCATTGGCGAAATTATTGCAAGCACGGGGTTACTCCGTGACCATACAAAAGCTCGACCCGTACATCAATGTTGATCCAGGAACCCTCAATCCCTACGAGCACGGTGAATGTTACGTCACCATAGACGGTGCGGAAACGGATCTTGATCTCGGTCATTATGAACGATTCTTAAATGTTCAGACGACCCAGGCCAACAACATCACGACAGGTCGAATCTACCAATCCGTCATCGATAAAGAACGACGAGGAGAATATTTAGGACGTACCGTTCAAATCATTCCGCACATCACGGATGAAATCAAGCGTTGCGTACAAATCCTAGGTGCGGAATCGAATTACGATTTTGTCATTACGGAGATCGGGGGAACCGTGGGTGACATTGAGTCGTTGCCTTACATCGAGGCCGTACGTCAAATGAAATGGGAGTGTCCGGAGGAGACGCTGGTCGTGCACTTGACCCTTATCCCCTACCTCGCTGCGGCTGGTGAACTGAAAACAAAACCAACTCAACACTCGGTAAAGCAATTGCTGGAGTTCGGTGTTCAGCCTGACATCCTCGTTTGCCGCACGGAGCATGAGTTAACTGATTCTGTTCGTACCAAAGTAGCACGCTTCTGCAATGTCGCCCCCAATGCGGTGATACAGAGCATTGACGCTGATACCATTTACGATGTGCCGCTTTTGCTGATGGAAGAAAAGCTGGATCTCGTCGTTTTGAAGAAACTCGGCATGCCAACGAAAGACGAAGAGCCAAATCTCCACACATGGAAAACGTTCCTCGACCATCATAAGCACCCCAAATCCAACATCACCGTGGGACTTGTCGGGAAATACGTGGAATTAAAAGACAGCTATAAATCCATCGCTGAAGCCCTAATCCATGCAGGAGCTGAGTTGGAAGTAAGTGTCGAGATTGACTGGATTCACAGCGAGTCAATCCAATCAAAAAACGCCGTGAACAAATTGAAACACCTCGATGGCATCATTGTAGCACCGGGATTTGGGTCTCGAGGTATCGATGGGAAAATTGAGACCATCCAATACGCACGGGAAAACAACGTTCCATTTTTTGGAATCTGCCTCGGCATGCAATGTGCGGTCATCGAATTTGCAAGGAATGTTATGGGCTTGTCTGATGCACATTCTACGGAAATCAAAGAGTATACTCAGCATCCCGTAATCGACTTGATGGCTGAGCAGAAAAGCATCCAAAACATGGGCGGCACCATGCGCCTGGGAGGATATCCGTGCGACCTGACTCCAGGGTCAAAGGCTCTTGAAGCTTATGGGACCGAAAACATCGAGGAACGGCATCGTCATCGTTACGAATTCAACGACGCTTACCTCGAACAATTTGAATCTAAGGGCATGGTTGCTACTGGGAAAAACCCCGATTCAGGGTTGGTAGAAATCGTGGAAATCCCCGAGCACAAATACTTCGTGGCTTCCCAATTCCACCCGGAATATTCAAGTACGGTTGAAAATCCACATCCACTCTTCATCTCCTTCGTGAAAGCAGCAAAAACCGACCACGCTTCCAAGGAAAACAGCACATCCTTGACAGTCGAGTCTGACCAGAAATAGTCAGAAATTCAGCCGCGACTCGGAGCTCGCCACAACTCTGCAAAAAGTAACGTAAGAAAAATGGTTGGCACCACGCCTTGTTGGAGCTCGAGCAGGCTTTCAATGGAGCCATTCAACAACCAAATAGCAGACCAGAAGAGCAAAACGCGATTGGCATGCTTACGGGCAGCCCATACGGTGCCTCCCCACCACATAATCATCAGCAGCAGCCCAGGCCAACCATGACTCACTCCAATCTGCAGCCACACGCTGTGTGGGTTCATGTTTTTCTCAAGTGCATATTCGGCTCCGTTCGCTTGATAGCGTTCAGCAAGCGCTTCCGTCACATCACCTGTTCCAACACCGAACGGTTTTCGCCCCATGATTTCCGCCGAAGCTTGCCAAGCCTGAACTCTCCCAGCTGATGAACCCACTTTCACTTCCTGAGACGGCATCAACTCAATTGCTGTAGGCACACCGCCATCCATAGCCAAGGTCGGGGCAACTTCCTCTGAAATCAGGTAACCCTGCAATTCGCTCCACCGACCGCCATCACCAATCATTGCCCCCATAGCCATGGCAACCAAGGCCAAAACCAACGCAATCGATTGCCTTCGGTTTGATTTCAGGGAGATCAAGGCAGCCAATGCCCAAATCCCTCCAGCGATCAACCAAGCTGCTTTTGACGCCAGCAAACCAACGAATAACCCACCGATGACCATCATGGCCATTTTCCAATGCTTATCCACCGGAGCCAAAATCGCCGCTATGGTCAAATACATCCCCATATATGTGGGGTGAAAAGGCCCCGCAAGCCCATCGTATCGCCATGACGCAAAGTCTCCCACCACCATGGCATTCCCAAATCGCCACATCATGAAAAGCACCAATCCGAGCAAAAATCCATTCACCGCAAGAGGTGCCCAACCCTCCCCAAAGCGCCAGCGTTGGTGAAACATCAAAAGTGGGACCAACAGCATGGAAAATTTCACCTCCATGGCAAACCACGCCGAATCCAAGTCCGCACTCCATAGCACTGCCAGTCCATAGAACAAATACATGAGCATTGAGCCAGTTGCAAACCACCAAGTCGACCGCGTAAATGATCCCTGATGTGCGGCATTGCCAACAGCTTCATTTGGTTTTAACCGAATCCAAACTTCATGCGCCACTGCCCCAATTAACCAAACACCGAGGGTAAGTGCACTCATTCGTGGGTGAATGGGGATGAAGAACGCCGTCAAAAAGGGCAACCACTTTATCATCGTGTCAATTCTGCAGATTTTACCCCCGGTTGACGACGCAAAATCAAAAAGTCAAGGATGCCTTTCCAATAGCCATAACCGTAGCCATAATGGATCACGGCATACGCTTTTAGAATACCAGGCACATCCCTGAATGAATGGGAACCTGCAATCGCAGAACCCAATCCGATTACCCCCCATAGCATCAAAGCCGTGACGAAAATCGATGCACCAAACCCATTCCACATTTCATTCCATTTTCCGAAAATCTCCAATCCCCAACTGATTCCGGCCACGGCCAATACGAGCAAAAACAAGGCAGGTACGACTTGGCGGCCCGTCGTGACGGTGCCGTGCTTAACGTTCACAAACACCTTCCAGTAGCCATACTGGGTGTATTGTCGCAACAGATTACGGTAAGTCGATCGCACATGATATCGGCTCTGAATGCGCGGATCGAACCATATTCGCCAACCCGATTTCAACAGGCGAAAATTCAATTCATCATCTTGGTTCCGAGTCAACACCGTATCGAAATATCCAATCTCGTCCAGCACATCCTTTCGATACGCACCAAATGCGACCGTGTCCACATGAGCGGCAACCCCACCCGTTCTGAACCGCGCGTCACCGACACCGAAAGGACTGCTCATCGCAGTCCCGATACGCCTGGATGTTTCCGAACCGTGCACTTGCGCGACGGTGCCGCCGACACAGCCTGATTCGGGATGCGCTTTCAACAGTTCCGCATTACGAACCAAAAAGTCTGGATTGACTTCTGCGTGTGCACCAAGGATGATGACCGTCGAACCCTTGGCATGTTCAATCCCCAAATTCAAGGCAAAAGGTGTGGTCCGCTGCTGATTATCCAGCCATTTAAATCGCCGATCACGATCCGCCCAAGCCTTCAATTTTTCCCGCGTGCCGTCATCGCTGCCACCATCTGCCACAATGACCTCCCAATCTTCGCCAGGATCCAATTGCAACTCCAAGCTGCGCAAGGTCGCATCAATGAACGCCACTTCGTTCAGGCAAGGAATGACAACTGTAATCATGATTTCGCCGAGGTGAGAGACTTCAACCGATTGAGTTGATGGATATGATGATGAATGTGTGCCGCTCCGAATCCAAAGGCATCTGCCAATGAAATCCGGCCAGCTATCGGATGATTGAAGACCTGAACTCCCCACCAGTCTGACTCCTTCATGGTCATTTGAACCGAAGCAAAACCACGTGCCTGTTCGCTTTTCCACTCTGCCAAATACATATGCAAAGGCGCCTCCAAATTGCGGTTAGGCGTCAAGGCCTTACCGGGCGTAGGATCCTTCCACTTTCGGTCCGAATGAAGGGCTTGAATGAGTTGCCAACCGCGGAAATCAGACGCCAGATCGGTTTGAGGCAATTCCTTCGGATTGGCTTGACCCTTCTTCATCAAATAATGCCAAAAACCAGCTTCCGACAGCCGCAAATGCTCGAGCACCTCTAGCCCACCCCAACGCTCCGTCGTTCCTTTGAGCGACCCCTCAGGCAACGATTCCAACACTTCGGCAAACGCTTCGCGGGCCGAGCGCCAAGCCTCCATGAAATAATCGACTCCTCGATCTTCTCGGAGCATTTGAATGTGGGGGATGCCGTCCTCTAAATACCCATCTCCCACCTGAGAAAATCCCAAGTGCTCATAAAAATTCACCAGGTATTGCTGTGCGGAAATCCGGATCGCGCATCCAGGCCAATGCCGATTGCAAGCGCGAATTGCCCGTTCCATCAATTCCATGCCTAACCCCGTACCACGTGCATCAAGATCAATCGCTACCCGGCCAATGCTGGGTTCTGCATAGGATATACCAGGAGGAACCAGGCGGACGACAGCCCTCGCGGCTTTGCCCATCGCTGCATCCTGGGCCATAGCCCCGATGTGAATGGATTGAGCATCCTTGTCATCCATATCGAGATAAACACAATCCTGCTCGACTACAAAGACCTCCGACCGCAATCGGAAAATACCAAACGATTCCTGAGCCGTTAACTCCCCGAGTGTTTTCTCGAACCAAATCACGCCGCAATTTACAATTCGAACGCCCCCGAATTCACGCGCTCGCTCGTACTTTCGCGCTCATGGCGTCCATCAATGTTTTTTCGGCTGAAAACTTATCCAAGCGATTCGGTGAACGCTTGCTCTTCTCGGAGTTGACCTTGGGTTTGTCCTTGGGTCAAAAGACCGCATTGGTCGCCAAAAACGGTACCGGAAAAACCACCTTGCTCAATGGCATATGCGGGGTTGAACCGCTCGACAGCGGGCGCGTGAGTTTCGACGCTGGGGTGCGATGGAGCTACTTGCAACAATCCCCATCTTTCGAACCGGAATCGTCCATTCTAGATCATTTATACGGGAGTGATTTGCCCGCCGTGCAAGCGATGCGCGTGTATGCTGTGGCAGTCGAAAGCGGAGTGGAGCGTGACATCCAACAAGCCTACGAACGCATGGACCAGCACAGCGCTTGGGATTTCGAAGCCCGCGCTCGTGAAATTTTGGGCAAGCTCAACCTGCACGATCTCAGTCGAAAAATGAACACCTTGAGTGGCGGTGAGCGACGAAGAATCGCATTGGCCCGTGTATTGATTGAAGAGCCCGATGTGTTGTTCCTTGATGAGCCTACAAACCATTTGGATTTGGACATGATCCAATGGCTCGAACGGCATTTGGCCCAGTCGCGCATGACCTTGCTCATGATCACCCACGATCGGTATTTCCTAGAAAATGTGTGCGATACCATCCTGGAATTAGAGGATCAAACCCTGTACAAATACAAGGGCAATTACAGTTATTACTTGGAAAAACGCGATGAACGCAAGGAAAATGCCTTGGCCAATCGCGCAAAGGCACGAGGCACATTCAAACGCGAATTGGAGTGGATGCGCGCCACACCATCTGCACGCACCGGGAAGTCCAAGTCACGCATCGAGCGATTCTACGAAATCAAATCAGCCGCGAAAAAGCGATTGGAGGAAGATCCCCTGACGCTTCGATTGAATCCGCACCGTTTGGGCGGGAAAATTGCGGAATTTCATAAAGTCGGTCACGGGTTTGGTGAGCGCACACTTTTCGAAGGGTTATCTCACCATTTCAAACGAGGAGAACGCATCGGCATTGTAGGGCAAAACGGCTCCGGCAAATCAACTTTGCTTGAATTGCTGACGCAAAAGGCTGCTCCATTGCGCGGCAAAGTGGTCGTCGGAGAAACGGTGGTTTTTGGGCATTACCATCAATCCGGGGCGGTCTTCCCCGACGGTCAGCGCATCATCGAAGCCGTTTACGACATCGCCGAATTCATGCCCCTCGAAAAAGGGCAAAAGATCACCGCGTCACAATTGCTGGAACGATTTCTGTTTCCTCGCTCGACGCATCACCAAGTCATCTCCTCCTTGAGCGGCGGCGAACGCAAGCGGCTGCATTTGTTGCAGGTGCTCATGGCCAATCCGAATTTCCTGATTCTCGATGAGCCCACCAACGATTTGGACATTTACACCCTCCAAATCCTCGAAGAATTTCTGCTTGATTTTCCAGGCTGCCTCATCATTGTAAGCCACGACCGGTATTTCATGGACCGATTGGTGGAACACGTTTGGGTACTCGGTCAGTCTTCTGAAGTCCGATTCTTCCCAGGAAATTACACCCAATACCGACTCACAGAAGCCGAGGAAATTGCCGAGCAGAAGGCGCAGGCAGCACAGAAGGCCTCCTCATCGTCATCCAATTCTGGCGAAAGCACACCCACCGCTGTAAAAAATGATTATTCGAAACGACTCAGTTTCAAGGAAAAATTCGAATTCGAGCAACTTGAAGATCAAATTGCCCAACTCGAAACCCAAAAATCCGAGTTGACCGAGCAGCTTTACGCATGCCATGACCCCAACGAATTGAATCGATTGGGCACGGAATTATCGAAGATTACGGAAACGCTTGAGACAGCAGAAAATCGCTGGTTGGAGCTCTCGGAGCGGGCCGACGGTTAGGTTGTGATTTACTGCTGATCGAAATCGACCACAAACGGACCGTCGCCTTGCAATTTGGATTGGCAAGTCAACACAAAACCTGAAGAAACCTCATCCGGTTCCAGGGCATAGTTGACATCCATTGCGACTTCGCCCTCAACCATCTTCGCACGGCACGTGCAGCACACCCCACCAAGGCAGCTGTAAGGCGCGTCCATCCCAGCGTCCAATGCCGCGTCCATGATCGACTTCCCTTCTGGAACTTCCACAACTGTCGTCATTCCGTCTAATACAATCGAGAGCGATTTCGTTCCCGAAGCAGCCGATGCACCTTCTGATGAATCTGCTTTTGCTTCTGACTTTGCGTTGCCGGAAGTGAACAATTCAAATTTGACCTGACTTGGCTCCATTCCAGCGGATTCCAATGCCGCCTTGCAAGCCCAAATCATCGATTCAGGACCACACAAATACGCCGCGTCGAGTTGTGCCACGTCCACCCAATCGCTTTCCAAAATTGCACGGCAGCGATCTTCGTCCAAACGTCCATTGAATAAATCGATGTCTTGGGGCTCGCGCGTCAAAATGTGAAATAGGCGGAAGCGATTCAAATGGCGATCCTTCAATTCTTGGAGCAGTTCTCGAAAAATGATCGAAGACGTCTCGCGATTGACGTAGAACAACGTGAATTGACTTTGTGGCTCGGAAGTTAGAACGTGCTTAATTTGACTAAGAATGGGCGTAATACCCGATCCCGCCGCAAAACCGATGAAATTCCGAGTTTGGTCTGGCGCGGCATCCAGGACAAACTTCCCGTTTGGAGGCATGACACGTATGGAATCCCCAACTCGAAGCGACTCATTCGCCCACGTGCTGAATTGACCATTTTCCACGGCTTTCACTGCCACGCGCCACTCGCCGTCCTCTGGAGCACTGCAGAGGGAATAACTTCTGCGCACAGGCTTTCCATTGATGTCCGCCTCCAAGGTCAGGTATTGCCCCGCCGAAAATCGAAACGCCGCTTTACTTGCTTCTGGCACGTCAAACGCAATCGAAACACACCCCTCCGTCTCCCTCCGCACGTCAGAAACGCGCAATGTTTGCAATTCATTCATGGTGCAAAAATACTCGACAAATCACGATGAAAACCAATGGAGCCTGCCGTTGTTATCTTTGCATCAAACCTCAGAGCATGTCGAAGGAAATGGACCTAACGGCGCGATTCGATGCCTACATCGAAGCCGACCAAAAAATCGAAGCGAAAGATTGGATGCCTGACGCATACCGCAAAACGCTGGTGCGCCAAATCAGTCAGCATGCACACAGCGAAATCATTGGCATGCTGCCAGAAGGAAACTGGATCACCCGGGCTCCAAGCTTGAAGCGCAAATCGATTTTGCTCGCGAAGGTGCAGGATGAGGCGGGACACGGGCTCTACCTTTACTCTGCCGCGGAGACGCTCGGGGTGAACAGGGACGATTTATTGGATGCCTTGCACAAAGGAGAAGCCAAATATTCGAGCATTTTCAATTACCCCACCCTCACATGGGCGGACATGGGCGCCATCGGTTGGCTGGTTGATGGCGCAGCCATCATGAATCAAGTACCATTGTGCAAATGCAGCTATGGTCCCTATGCTCGCGCGATGGTTCGCGTTTGCAAGGAAGAGAGCTTTCACCAACGGCAAGGATTCCAAATCATGCTGAATCTAGCCAACGGCACCCCAGAGCAAAAGGACATGGCGCAAGACGCCCTCAATCGTTGGTGGTGGCCATCACTCATGATGTTTGGTCCCAATGACGATGCTTCGAAGCACAGCGCCCAATCCATGAAGTGGAAAATCAAACGATTTAGCAACGACGAATTGCGCCAGCGATTCGTGGACATGACCGTTCCGCAAGCCGAATTGCTTGGCTTGACCATTCCCGATCCAGATTTGACTTGGAATGCGTCCACTGGACATTACGATTTCGGTCCCATTGATTGGTCTGAACTGGAACAAGTCATCCAAGGAAACGGGCCCTGCAACAAGGAGCGGCTCGCCACACGAGTCCGCGCCCATGAGAATGGCGAGTGGGTGCGACAAGCTGCCGCTGCTCATGCCGCCAAAGTGTCAGAACGCTTAGCCTCTAAATCCTCAGCAGCATGAGCATGTCCAAATCAGACTGGCCGCTTTGGGAAGTCTTTGTTCGAAGCCGTCAAGGCCTGAGCCACAAGCACGTAGGAAGCTTGCACGCTGCTGACGCCGAAATGGCCATCAGCAATGCACGAGACGTGTACACACGCCGTCAAGAAGGGACCAGCATTTGGGTTGTACCGGCGGAACAGATTACCGCATCTTCACCAGACGATAAGGACATTCTCTTTGACCCAGCCAATGACAAGGTCTATCGGCATCCCACTTTCTACGACCTGCCTGACCAAGTAAAAAACATGTGATGCAAAACGCCTCTGCCACGTGGTTATTGAGATTGGGTGATGATGCATTGGTGCTCGCACAGCGCTTAAGTGAGTGGTGCGGTCACGGACCTGCATTGGAAGAGGACATTGCTCTATCCAATATTGCCCTGGATTTGCTCGGGCAATCGCGCGCATTTTTGACGTTGGCAGGCGAGCGTGAAGGAAAAGGGCGCGATGAGGACGCTTTGGCCTATTTCCGGACCGATCGCGAATTCACCAATTTGTTGCTGCTCGAATTGCCCAACGGCCATTTCGGTGACACCATCATGCGCCAATGCCTCTTTGATCAGTTTGCGCTGCTACGCTATGAAACATTGGCTGCACAAGACGTCGACTTGGAGGTAGCAGCCATTGCATCCAAGGCGTTGAAGGAGGTCAAATACCACGCCGCACATTCTGCCCAGTGGGTTGTTCGGCTTGGAGATGGCACTGAGGAAAGTCACCAGCGAATTCAGCAGAGTCTGGATGATTTATGGGCCTATACGGGTGAGTTTTTTGGGGATGACCCTGTCTCTGAGACGGTTGCAGCAATGGGTGTGGGTCGGTTGAACAGCGAGTTGCAATCGGCTTGGCTGGAACGGATTCGATCCATTATGGAACAAGCCACTTTGCGGATTCCCGAATCCAATTGGATGCACCAAGGTGGACGCCAAGGAAAGCATACCGAACACCTTAGCTACATGCTAGCAGAAATGCAAGTTCTACAACGCACCTACCCTGGCGCCCAATGGTAAACAATCGCCTGAGTCGCATACGTAAAGCGCTCGATGGCGTCATGGATCCCGAACTCCCGTTTCTCAGCATTACCGAGTTGGGTATGATTCGAGGTTGCACGGTAGAAGAAGACGATACCGTGGTCATTGCACTGACTCCTACGTATTCCGGCTGCCCTGCTACGGATGTCATCCAGGATGAAATTGAGGCGGCTTTGCGACCGTTGGATTCCAATTTTCGAATCAAAATCGTTCACTCACCCGCTTGGACAACAGATTGGATCAATGACAAGACCCGGGAGAAAATGAAAATAAATGGCATCGCACCTCCGGAAGGAGCCAGCGCTGACAAGGCATTTCTTCTAGGAAAAGACCGCAGAATCGCATGCCCCCGCTGCGGTAGTGCTGAAACGAAATTGGTCAGCCCATTCGGCTCCACAGC
>Ga0181574_10002819_pt1 | contig 15659 bp, 15 predicted proteins | sample 101ome_24_FD_145600 | JGI IMG/M metagenome (GOLD analysis project Ga0181574, IMG submission 145600) | Coastal salt marsh microbial communities from the Groves Creek Marsh, Skidaway Island, Georgia - 101410AT metaG (spades assembly) | ecosystem: Environmental > Aquatic > Marine > Intertidal zone... | reverse complement strand
ACCTTGGATGCGGTTTGGTCGCCCAACGGCTGGCCTGAGGAACGGCCGCTCCCCGAAGAAAGTCGGGAGAGCATGGACCGAATTTTGGATGCGTGGCAGGGACTGACCATGAACGAGGGCGTGGTGGGGGCCTCGATGAAACAAGGCGTCATGGAAGGCATTGAAGACGGGATTCTCGTTGACGAAGATTGGCTTGACGGGACGTCGTTTGATGATCTTTTGACCGCCCTCGCATCCATGCCTGGCTCCCCTGAGGAGCACCAACTCACGGCTGAGATCCTCAGGTTGGCCGTGACCAACCCTCACGAGGACACCGAGGGCCTGAGAATCGAGGCGAAAGGAAGTGCAGAACAACGCGACGGTCGCAGCCTTCGCATCATGTCGGGCGCCACGTGCGGCGATGTCTTGACGACGTTCTGGGCCACCCACGGCTTGGAAGCGTTGGGCGTCCTTGGCTTGACCGGGTCGGAAGCGGAAACCATTTGGAAGGACCAAAACGATTCACCCAAACCGTTTGGAAAGTTCCTCAAGAGTTTGGACCAAGCACGGGCGCTTGCGAAACAGCGCGCTCGGTTCCCCGATTGCAACGCGGGCGGTGCAGCGGCTCAGATTCACCGTTACATCGTGGACGGCCTCACCAAAGGGATGGGTTCCATCGAACGTGAAGCGACGTCTCGCCACGATGACGTCGACGGAGCGGCGGCTTCGTGGGCTTGGTTGGTTGCCGTGGGGCGCTCCGGGGGCCAAGAATGGCACTTTGAGTCGAATGCTCGGGACCGCGGAGGTGTATGGGCGGTGCCGACCGGTGTGCTCGTTCAACTCGGGGAGCGCCTGCTCGCTGCCGATGAGGGTGAACTTTCCGACCTCCAAACCGAATGGGAAGAGGCGTTTGCGACCTTGCTGGTCACGACGGGTCAGTGATCAAGCAAGAACAAGGTACGCCGCCACGCCCACGAGCGCAAGGCCAAAGATTTGGTTGAGGGTTTTTCCCGAAGTCTCCGAGGTAAACACCGAGCGAAGGTACGAGCCAAACATGGCCCAAGTGAGGACGGCTGGCCAGCCAAACGAAAGGTTGAGCAGCACCAGCAACACCTTGGCAAGCAAACCGCTGCCGAAGAGATGGCCAAAAGTCGTCATCAAAACCAAGAAATGAACCCAAGCTTTTCCGTTCACGATTTGAAGCATGAAGCCGGTTCGAAAGCCAAGTTGGTGTTCGACGTCTTCTGCCTTGACGGTGGAACTCCGCATCACGGACACCCCGATGTAGGCGATGTAGAGCGCCCCGACCACGCCAAGAGCGTTGAAGAACGCTTCATAGCGCTCGATCGTGTTCGTGGCCATGCCGATGAGGACGCCCAAAATGGACCATCCAACGCCCATGCCGAGAATCATCGGGAGGGTGTTCCGCACGCCAAACCTCGAACCGTGCGCTGCGCAAAGGATGTTGTTGGGCCCGGGCGTGAAACACATCGGGACAATGAACACCAAGGCCGCAACGAGCAGTTCGGTGTCCACCGACCTTCCCCCTTCAGACGGCGGCGAGTGCTTGGGCGATGTCGTCCCAAAGGTCGTCCTTGTCTTCGATACCGATGCTCATGCGGACGAAACCAGGGACCACGCCCGCAGCAACGCGGACGTCTTCAGGGACCGCCCCGTGACTGGAATTGAACGGACATTCGATGAGCGACTCAACGCCGCCGAGGCTGGTGGCTTCGTAGATAATGTTCAGCCCACGCATGAACTTCAACGCGGCGGCGTCACCGCCTTTCACCACAAAGCCAACCATACCGGAGCCCTTCGGAATCGTTCGCTGTGCCACTTCGTAATCAGGATGGCTTTCCAGTTGGGTGTGATACACGCGCTCAATGGCCGGATGAGACTCAAGCCGCTGGGCAATGGTGGCGGCGTTCTCGCAAATTCGGGGCATGCGCACATCCAGCGTTCGCATACCGCGTTCGAGAAGATAGCAAGCGTGGGGGTCTGGGCTGCCACCAAAATGTGCTTTCCGCTTGAAAATTTGCGCAATCAGTTCCTTGGAACCGATCACCGCACCGCCGATGAGGTCGGAATGGCCGCCGAGGTATTTGGTGGTGGAATGAATCACCAAATCGACCCCCATGGTGAGGGGTTGACAGCCCCAAGGTGAGGCGAAGGTGTTGTCAATGACGATGAGAAGGTTGTTTCGCTTGGCAACGTCCACCATAGCGGCGATATCGCAGACCTTCAGCACGGGATTGGTCAAGGTCTCGATGTAGAGCAGTTTGGTGTTGGGTTGGATGGCCGCTTCATAGGAGGCCGGGTCACGCATGTCGGCCATGGTGGTTGAGATGCCAAAACGCGGCAACTCCTCGGTAAGCAAGCCGTAGGTTCCACCGTAGACATCAGCACTCGCCACGATGTGGTCGCCCTGGCTAAGAAGCGCCACCATGGTGGTGGCGATGGCGGCCATGCCGGAGGCAAAGGTTTCGGCATCTTCACCGCATTCCATGGCGGTCAGTTTTTGGGCCACGGCATCGGAATTCACCGACGACATTCGAGCGTACAGCAAGGTGTGCTGGGCGCCCGCTGCCCATCCTGCGTACCGCTCGTCGGTAAGTTTGTAGGTGGAGGATTGGAAAATAGGTGTGTTGACGGCGTCCCCAATGTGCTGGGTGCCGCTATGGACAGCTTTTGTGGCAAATCGAGTGTTGGTATCATCGTCAGCCATGCATATCTCCACCTTCACGAGAAGAACTCGCACCTTCAACCATTCTCTTGTCAGGTGTCGATGCTTTCGCCTTCGTCGTCATTCTGTGTGGTCAGTTCAACAAGGATGTTTCCCGCAAGGAGAATCCCTCCCCCAAACACGATCCACCACGTCCAAGGAACCAATCCAAGGGCGAGGCCAAAGAGGGTGGCCCAAACGGGTTCGAGCGCGTAGATAATGGCGGCTTGAACCGGATGCATGTGACGCTGGTAGAGGTTCAAGGCAACCAAACAAAAGAAAGAACCGCCCACGCCAAGAAGCACCAGAGGAAGAAGGACGCCTTCCCGAGAAAGAACGGCTTGAGCCATCTCGATCGGAGCAGGGGAGGTCGCAACGGCGAAAACGGCAGAACCGCCGCCGATGATGAGAAACTGAGTGAGCGTGAGTTTCAGCGGGTCGTGTTCGAGCGTCCAATGCTGAGTGTAGATGATGTGCAACGCAAAGAAGAAGGCACACACGACCGTGATGACCTCTCCCCAACCCCACGAAAGGTGGGGAGGGCCCTGGATGAAGCCGGCACCAAGGGTCGCCATCAACACGCCCCAATAGAGGGCGCGCCGCGGCGTGTTATCGGCCATCACCACCGTCAAAACCGCCGTCATCACCACATAAAGCGAGGTCAAGAAGGCTGAAGTTGCGGGATTGATGTCGTTGAGAGCCACCATTTGCCCCACGAAACCAACGAGCATCAACGAGCCAAGGACGGTCCCTCCTTTCCAAATCACCCGGGACTTCACGCCGCTTCGTGCGGACGGCAAGAAGGCGACGACGAGGACGACCGCGATGAAAAAGCGCAGGCTCACCAAGAACGACACCACGGGAAATTCGCCGTATTCGGCCAATTCCAATTCCAACGCGTTGAGCGCTTGCTTCATCCAGATGAACGTGGCGCCCCAAATCAGGGTCACGGAGACAAGGATTATCGCTGCTTTACGGCGGTTCGGCTCAAAGGGCGTGTCGGATTCCATCCCCTTTCACCGTTCCTCGGGAGACTTTGACAGGCCATGAGGGTGGTGGTTGACTTAGCAGGGCAAACCATATCCTCAAAGGGTGCCCATGACCCAAACCAAGCATGGGAAGCCCTCGAACGGGAGACGACGTCGTCTGGAAGCAACCCATTGATTCGGGGCCCGCACCGGAGGACAAGACCAGCTTTGACGCCGTTGTCGTCGGTGGAGGCCCGGGCGGTTCTGCGGCCGCTGGCTACCTGGCCATGGAAGGAAAGCGCGTGCTGCTCATCGAAAAGGAGACGTGGCCTCGTGACAAGATCTGCGGCGACGCCGTCGGTGGAAAATCGCTCAGCCACGTCAAAGCCTTGGGCGTGAAAGAAACGCTGGAGGCCACGCCGCATTTTCGCGTCACGGGCATCGTGTTCTCGTCCCCGAAGGGAGCCAGCGTGCGTGTCGCGCTGCCCGAGGAAGATGTCCAGCGACTCGAGGCGGGGTATTCGCTGCCTCGCCAACAATTTGACCATCTGCTGTTCAACCAAGTCCAACAACTCGTACGAGATGCCGGTGGCTCAATCATTCAAGGGGGGGATGTTCGCGAGGTGTTGTACGACGACGGTCAAGGCGGTCAAGACCCCGGAAAAGGTTCTGGAACCCAACGGCATGCGAAGGGCATTGTGGTCCGAATCGGAGGTCGAAGCGGAGAGGAATTCACCTATTTTGCTCCAACCGTCGTCGGCGCCGCAGGCTACCGCTGTCCCGTTGCGAAATCCATGCTCGAAGACACGTATGAAGAACCCATGGTGGACCGGGCCCACTACTGTGCGGGCTACCGAGAGTACTGGCGCGGCGTCAAAGGATGCGAGGACAACGTTGGCGATATCGAGATTCATTTTGTTGACACCGTCATCCCCGGATATTTCTGGCTCTTCCCCGTCGCTGAGGGAGTCGTGAACGTCGGCATCGGCATGGTGATGTCCCTCTTGGATAAGCAATCCAAGAAGCTCAAGGCGCTCCAAGCCGAGGTCATTGCCGAGCACCCCTTGTTCAAAGAGCGCTTCGCTGACGCTTCGATGATTCCCGGTACAGGCAAAGGTTGGCAATTGCCGTTTGGTTCGCCCAGAAAGAAGGCGAGTCGGCAACCAAGGCGTTCAGCAAGCAACGGGATTTACCTGGTGGGCGACGCAGCTTCGCTGGTCGATCCGTTTAGCGGCGAAGGGGTGGGCAACGCGCTCGTCAGCGGCGAAATGGCGGCGAAACACATCGTGGAAGGGAAGCCCCCCGAAGCCTACCAGGAGGCGCTTTGGGCGGCGTTGGGCCCGGAATTGAGCAATTCATTCCGGATGCAAAAGATGAGTCGGCGCGCATGGTTGCTCAATTGGTTCGTCGGTAAAGCGGCCAAGAAGCCGGCCATTCAAGAGATGATGACGGAGATGATCGCCAGCAAAGAAGCGCAAGAAAACCTCCACTCTCCATGGTTCATGTTCAAGACCTTGATGTTCTAAGGCCGCACCATGGACGCCACCCTCCCGGGCATCGACGCCGTGTTTCTTGATTTGGACGGCACCATTTACCTCGGGGGCGAACTCATCGAAGGAGCCGAGGACTTTCTTCAACGGTGCCGAGACCAAGGTGTTCAACGCTACTTCCTCTCCAACAATTCGTCGAAGTCCGTGACGCAATACTTGTCAAAACTTCACGCGCTTGGCCTCGAAGCAAGCGAAGAGGATGTTTTGCTCTCAACGCACGACCTGTTGGCGTGGCTCAGTGAAAACAACGTCACCAAAACGTGGATGGTCGGCACCGAGGGCATGCGAAGCATGCTTGAAGAGCAGGGCATTGCCACCTCAAGCAGCGATCCAGAATACGTCGTTCTCGGGTACGACACGGAGTTGACCTACGACAAAATCGCACAAGCGAGCATCCACATGCATGCTGGCGTTCCCTTGGTCGCCAGTCACCCCGACATGGTGTGCCCGAGCCCGGACGGTGGCTTGCCCGACGTCGGGGCGTACTTGGCGATGTTCAAGGCCACGACAGGGGTTGACCCTGAACACATCACGGGCAAGCCCAATGCGGGCATGATCCTCCACAAAATCGAGGCCTTGGGACTCCGGCCGGAACGGTGTGCCATGGTTGGAGACCGCCTCTACACCGACATGGCCATGGCGAGTCGAGCAGGCGTTGTTGGGGTTCTCGTCCTGTCCGGTGAAGCGACCCGAGCCGATGTCGATGCGCTTCCGCCAAACGCAGAACAACGGCCGACCGTCATCGTCAACAGCGTCGATGAACTCCTCCGGTGACCGGCATGAAGTTCGCTCAACGACTGAAATGGTGGAGGGAGCGGCGGCGACACCATCCACCCGACGACATTCATCGCGCCGGTGAATTGGCCGAGCAGCGACTGGCGAAGATCAGCCGTGCCGCAGGCAAAAAAAACGGATGGCATGTGTTTGAGTCCGTGCGGATCCCCGATGTTGAACAGGGTGGAAAGCGGGAAATCGACCTGGTCATCGTTGGCGGAAACACCCTGCTCGTGGTTGAACAAAAGCACTGGTCGGGTTCCTTCGAAATCAACGGGGATGAAGAGTTCATTCAGCATCGAAAAAACGGGACGACCCACAACCACAGCACCGTCAACCAGCGCATTGCCCGGAAATCCCGAATGCTTGTGGCCATGCACAACGAACGGGTGGGCAACGATGACGGGGTTGATGTGCGGGTTGTGTTGGCCTTCACCAATCGAAATTTGGATTGGCCGGCCAACGTCATGGGCTTGGGCAGCGCGGTCAAGGACGAGGCGGGTTTCATCGCCCTCTTGGAAGACGAAAACCCCGGCCCTCTCAACGAAGCTCTGCTGGAGACCTTGCAGGGATTCGGCACCTGGGATGAAGTGGAATTGAACGGCGGGCTGATGTGCAAAGGCGATGTCTTGGATTTGGGATTGGGAGAGGCCATCAACGAATGGCAAGGCGGGCGCAGGTCACCGTTGAAAGGAGCGGTTGTTCACCCAAGAGGGATTCTTTCGCTTTTCAGGACCTCTGCAAGCCGACTCACCCTCCACGCTGGAGAGCGTCATGTCGAAGCCCAACTCCCGTATGGGAAATCGTTGAAAATGCATGTTGTCGGCAGGAAAAGTCCAGAGGACATCCCGTGGTCAACCGTGGCCTCCATCAACCTCTCAACCCCCTCGTTGAACGACGGGTTGGGCCAAGACCTTGAGAAGCCTTGAAGCGCACGGTGCTCAGGCCCCAACGATGGCAGCGTGGTGGATCGAGAGCATCGGAATGGTCGCCGGTGCGCTCGGAATCGTCGCTTGGATTCCCCAGATTCGTGACGTGTGGGTGCACGAACGCCACGAAGGCATTTCTTTGACCACATTCAGCGTCGTCACCGTCGCCTTGTCCTTGTGGCTTGTCTACGGGATCCTGGTTGAATCCTTGGCAATGATCGTCGCCAACGTGTTCACCCTCATCGTCATCCTTGCCGTGCTCGTCGGTGTTCGCCGCCTACGAAAGCGGGAGGCGATTGCGTAGTCATCAACAAACCGACTTCGTCGTCTGGATGATGACGGCGCCGATTTTGTACGGGTCGCCGTTTGAGGCCGGGCGGCGGTCTTCGAGACGACCCACCCAACCGTCGGTTGGCACGGAGGCAGGCACGCGAATGGACGCCCCTCGGTCCGAAACGCCATAAGAAAATTGGTCGATGGACTGGGTTTCGTGCAGCCCGGTCAAGCGCTCCTCGTTGTGAGCGCCGTAAACGGCCATGTGCTTCTCGATGTTCTTGCCGAAGGCTTCACAGATGCTGTTGAACAGGTCTTCGCCGCCCTTGTCTCGCATGGCACCGTTGGAGAAATTAGCGTGCATACCCGAGCCGTTCCAATCGCCCTTGATGGGTTTGGGGTGGTATTCGATGTAGTACCCGTAGCTTTCCGTCAATCGGTCGAGGAGGTAGCGGGCAACCCAGAGTTCGTCGCCGGCTTGCTTGGCGCCTTTGGCGAAGATTTGGAACTCCCATTGTCCGCAAGCCACTTCTTGGTTGATCCCTTCAAAGTTGAGGCCTGCTTCCAAACACAGGTCTGCGTGCTCTTCCACAAGGGCGCGCCCGTGCGTGTTTTTGCCGCCAACGGAACAGTAGTACAAGCCTTGAGGGCCAGGGTAACCGCCAACGGGGAACCCAAGCGGAAGCTGCGTGTCGACGTCCATGATGAAGTACTCCTGCTCGTATCCAAACCAGAAGTCGTTGTCGTCGTCGTCAATGGTTGCTCGGCCGTTGCTGGCATGCGGGGTTCCGTCGGGGTTGAGCACTTCGCACATCACGAGGTAACCGTTCACGCGCTGGGGATCGGGGAAGATGTTCACGGGCTTGAGCAGGCAATCGGACGCACTGCCGTCGGCTTGGCGGGTGGAAGAGCCGTCAAACATCCAAATTGGGCATTCTTCGAGCGTGCCGCTGAAATCCGAGCGGACCATCGTTTTGCTACGCATGTTTTGCGTGGGTTCGTATCCGTCAAGCCAAATGTACTCCAGTTTTGCTTTATCGTCCATGGGTATCAAATGCGGCGTTTGCGAGACGGTATATGAACCATACGCTCAATTTAATGGTCAAATTACTCATCAAATGCTCAGCATTACGCTTTCCATCTGATATTTTGGTGAAATTTTGCTTTCGTTCTTTCCCCTCCGTTTTGCATTTGCGCGGTCATCTCGGCGGTTTTGTTGCATTTGAGCAAGCCAAAGAATTGGCCCCTCGTCGAGAAAAACATCGTCGCCGAACACCGTCAAGCGTTGTTGGCGGCGTCTTCGCCTTGGGGCGTGATGAGGACGTTCGCATCGTCGCGAACGATGGTTGGTATGGAGAGCGTTCCCGAGTTCACCGTAATGGGGCACGCGTTGCTGCAAGCGGGTGGAAGGTAGTCCTCGCCGCTTTGCGTCAGCACAATTTCAAGAGCATGTCCTGCTGGAAGGATCACGTCCATTCCCTGAAACTCCATGAGCATCGTTACCGAGGAAAACGGCACCACCGTCTGGGCATCGTATCCCCCAGCGTGATACCGCACGTCCATCGTTGCGTGGCCGAAACGCAAACCGGTTTCAGCGTCACGGAGTTCAGCGAAAATTTGTCCGCCGTCAAAGGACGGAGTGACCTCGAGATGCAGCGTGGGCAAGCCGCTGATGTGAGTGTCTCGGTCCATGGAAACGGCTTCGCACGTCACCAGTACCGAAGACGAGGACCCCACCGAACCCTGCGCATCGCAGCTTGGTGTTTCCCACATCGCATCCAACGGAGGCCACGTTTCTTCGATTCGCCATTGGCCGTCATTGCGCTGAATTTGGGCGTGAAGTGCCGGACGCTCGCCGATCCCTTTGAGGTAATACTCCATCCATTCAAACAGGTCTTGGCCCCAATCCCAACGCGTCATGTTGTGGATGGCTTCTCCACCGTACCCGCTGGGTTGGTTGTTGTGTTTGGTCCACTGGTCCGGATAGTTGTGTTCCCACTGGCCCAACATGCCGGCGACCTCGTAACCCTCGTCGATGTAAGCCTGGTACCATTGCGTGCCGGGAGGCCCGCCGAAGACTTGGTGGGGGTCAACGTTCCAATCCTGCATTCCCTGGACCCAGTAAATGCTCCCTTTGTAGGTTCCAAGTGCCTTGTCGATGTGGCTTCGCTCGTCGTAATAATTGTCCATGTACGGATCGAGTTCGCCAAGTCCGTACCGCGTCGGCCCCGCCAAAAACCCCTCAAGCACGTCGCCGCACAAGTTGTCGAGATCGTCGCCATCGTAGTCGAGAATGGAGCCGCCGTAATTGGAATGCATGACTTGGCTGCGGGCTTCTGCGCTGCCGTTCTTGTAGAGCAACGGGCCCAAAGCCGTGGTCCCGGAAATGGGAACGATGGTCTTCAGGTGTTCGCTTCCTTGGGCGGCGGCTTCCCAAGCCGTGGCGCCTTCGTAGGACTTTCCGTAAATCGCCACGTTGCCGTTGCTCCAATTTTGTGTCCCCAACCATTCGACTGCGGCGTGGATGCCTTGGCCCTCGCCATCGCCGCGGTAATCGAAGCAACCGGTGCTCTCCTCGGTGGCGAAGACGGCGACTTGTGCAAGCGCATAGCCGTGGGGAATGAAATTGTCGTAAATGAACTCGCCCCGGCCCGCGCCAACCACGTTGGTTGGCGTTGACTGGCTCCCGGGCGAACCGTAGTCAAAATAGGGACTCACGACCGCAATAACAGGGACGCTTTCGCCGGTTTCGGTGTTCGATGGGAGCCAATACGATAGATGGACTTCGGCGGTGTTGGGTCCGCCTTCCCAGGTGCCGGTCGTGTCAACTTCAATGGTAGCTTCTTGGACGGGAAGGGGTTGGTGAGGACCTGGTTCGAGGACCATGGCGTAGGTGCCCGTCCAGTTCCAGTCAAGCGTGTGGCGATCCCAAATCGAAGGGTACATCCCCTCCTCAGCCGTTTCAACGCCCGAGCCCCCCTCTCCAAAGCAGCCCGAAAGCGGCATCAGCAGCAACAGCACGGTGAAACCGATGGCCTGTCGCATGGTGAAGGCACGCCGGGGGTCTGTCATGAACATGATGCCCGTCAGCCGAAGCCACCACAAGCATTGAGGGGGTGGTTCGTCTCCGATAATCCATGGAAGCGTCCGCTGCATGGGGCCCTCGTTGGGAGGCTGCATCCTCGCCGATGGCGAAGCGATACATGGAAGTCGCCACCGAGAAACAGTCCCTCGTCTGTTTGGCGGCTGACCGAAACACCATGGCGGGCTTGATGGCGTTGCTTGAAGCCGTTGGACCCCACGTCGCTGCGCTGAAAACCCACGTCGACCTCGTAGACGATTGGAGCCCGGAGGCGTGGGCCACCTTCTGTGAAGCGGCCGTTCAGGCCAATCTTCTCGTCTTTGAGGACCGGAAATTTGCCGACATCGGCGGCATCAGTCGGGCGCAGATGGCCGGGAAGTACGACATCCGTTCGTGGTCCGATTTGGTGACGGCCCACCTCATCAGCGGACCCGATATCGTGGACGGGCTGCAGGCAGGGTGGTCCGATGCAGGTCGGCAAGGCGGCGTGTTGTTGCTCGCCCAAATGTCGAGCCGTGGAAACCTCCTCCATCCGGCCTATACCGACGAAGTCGTTGCAAAAGGAAAAGCACATCCCGGCGTCTTTGGATTCATTGGGAACGGCTCACGTCCAGCAGAATTGGCCGTTTTGCGCTCAAAGGTGGGCGAAGCGAAAATGATCTGGACTCCTGGCGTCAACCTCGCCGTGGGCGAAGGAGCCATGGGCCAACGCTACGGCGACCCCACGGAAGCGGTGCTCGCTGGCTCGGATTGCATTATCGTTGGGTCCGGCATCCACAAGGCGGAGGACCCTGCAAAGGCAGCGAAGGCGTACGCAGACGCCTCGTGGGCGGGCCTGTTGAAACGAAACGGGTGAGGTCAGCATGTGGGTGCAAATGCTGCTCGCTTCGCTCGGGTTGCTTTTGCCGGCTTGGTTGATTTGGCGGGCCGTTTCAACGGCTCGAACCCTCGAAAAGCGCCTCGCTCAAGGCGATGCAACCTTGCTGAAGGACGACCGCTTCAAAGTGGACCGAGTCACCCTTGGTCCCGCAGGCACAGAACTGATTGAGGACGTTCAGTTTGTCTCGGTGGTCGCTCCCTCCTACCAACAAGGAGGCGGCCCCCATTCCTGACCTCGTTGAAATTGAACGACGTTTTTTGGTCGACGGTCGCGAAGAAAAACCGTGGCGCACCGGATCAACCGCCCACGCGATTGAACAGCACTACGGCGTCGAGAACCACATCCAGTCAAACGGAAGGGCGCTCTCCTGCGACGGCGTGTTCTTGGCCGAGTTGACCCCTGAACAACACGCTGTTTGGGAACGGATGGCCACAAAAATTGGGCGTTTGCGACGACGAGACACGGTATGGGTGTTGACGTTCAAATCCCGTATTGACGCAGCGGCGGCGCTTGAGTTGGAATGGAGTGTGCAGGCTGAGGCAGCGTCAGCATTGATGGCTCATGGGCCGTACCCCTCGGTGAAAAAAACGCGCTACGTCTGGAACGGTTCCGACGGTCACGCGTGGGAAGTCGACGAATTTGAAGGAGCGTTGGCCGGGGTGGTTTTGGCTGAAGTTGAGCTTGATGCGGTCGATGAGGCGTTGGCGATTCCTCCGTGGGTGGGTCACGAAATCACCGGTTTGACGTCCTGGTCCAATCGCGCCTTGGCCCAAACCCTTGCGGCTACGATGAACACGCACGAACCACGGCCTGAATGACCCGCTCAACGTCGTCATCGCTCAAGTGATGGTGAACAGGAATGGCTACCAGTCGGTGACCGACATCGTCGGTTACCGGAAAGGTTGCATCGTGTTGAGGGTGGTCGGCGTACACCTGTTGCCGATGACACGGGGTTGCGTAATAGATGCGGCTGTCGATGTTGGCGCTGGAGAGCGTTTGCTGTAACTTCTCAGGGTCATCGGCGAGCAAACAATACTGATGCCAGGCATGCCGCGTTTGGGCTCGGACTTTTGGCGTGGTGACGCCGCTCAAGCCTGCAAACGCCACCTCGTAACGGTCGGCGACGCTTTGGCGATGTGCGAGCCACGCTTCGAGCCGTGTGAGTTGGACGCGACCGATCGCTGCAGCGACCTCCGACATGCGGAGGTTTGACCCAAGTTCATGGGATTCAAGCCGGGCATCTCGGCCGTGATTGACCAGTGCGGCCATCCGGAGAGCGAGGTCGTCGCGTCGGGTCACCATCATCCCCCCTTCGCCGCCAACGGCCAAATTTTTGGACGGGAAAAACGAGAAGCACGCCACATCACCAATGCCTCCGGCCATTTGACCCGAGGGCGTTTGCGCCCCGTGGGCTTGCGCAGCGTCCTCGATGTAGGCGATGCCGTGTTCTGCACACCACGATACGATGGCGTCATCGCTCATTTGCCCAAACAGGTGAACGCCGATGACGGCTTTTGTCCTCGGTGTACGCGCCCGTTCCAGTGCATTGACATCAACGCACCAATACTCGGGCTCCACGTCCACAAACACGGGCATTGCGCCCACCAGCGAAACACACGTCGCCGTGGCAATGTACGTGAGCGAAGGGACGAGCACCTCGTCTCCCGGACCGATTTCAAGCAACCTCAAGGCCCCCCACAAAGCGACCGACCCGCTCTGACAGGGCGTGCCTTGAACCGCCCCGCAGTAGGAGGCAAACTCCTCGCCGAAGGCTTTGCCTTGAGGGCCCTTCACCCAATGAAGCGAGTCGAGGGTGTCCATCGCTGCTGCCCGCATCTCGTCGTCCCACGAGGGTTGGGCCATGGCGATGCGTTTCATGCTTCGGCGTTCATGTCCTCCTCCTTGAGTGTGCGTTTCGGTCGGGCTCATCATCGCGCCCTTCAAAACCCCCTCCGGTGTTCGCCCGGCCATGGTGTCCGAGGACGAGGGTCATGCCCCTACGTCGGAAGAGGGGGCGGGCCCCGTCGGCGGACTGGTTGAGGACCTCTTCGCTGCGGAACCAACCCCCGCTCCTGCCTCGATGAAACGGTACAAACCACGGGGGTTGTTCCTCGGTCAACGCAGGGACACCCACGAAGCCATCGACATCCCCCCGCAGGTGTTGGCTCGTCACGGAGCCATGCTCGGTTCAACCGGTTCGGGAAAAACCGTGATGGCCAAGGCGCTGATCGAGGAGGCGGCCCTGGCAGGCATTCCCGCTCTCATCATCGACCCCCAGGGCGATTTGGCGCGTTTGGCGTTGGGCATCGATCCGGTCGAGTTGGAAGAAAAAGACGGGGATGTCGCCCGAGCGAAGAAATTGATGGAGCAGTGCGAAGTTCGGATCTGGACACCGTTGCGAAGCAAGGGGTTGCCGTTGTGCATCGACCCGTTTCGTGCGCCACCCGCCGATCTCGACCAAGAAGAAGCCATTACCGCGTGGGACATGGTGGCCGCGGGCTTCGCCAATCTGGCGGGTTTTGACGTTGAAAAGGCGCAAGGAAAAACGGTCAAGCCCTTCCTTTACGAAATCCTCGTTGAAGGCACGCGTTGCGGGCTCAACGTTGGCGATTTTCAGGCCCTCGCCCGCGTGGTGCGGGAACCTCATCAAGAGTTCATTCGCCACCTCTATCCCGAATGCTTCGATGAAGACGTGGAAGAGGAGGAAAAGGTCTCACCACCCACGTGGAACGAGGTGATGGTGGAACACCGTTTGACCGACTTTGAGGAGCGCTTGCCGAAATCAACGCGAAACGACCTCGCTCGCAGGCTTGCTGCCTTCTCGTCGGGCGTGAACCAATTGTTGTTCTCCAACGGCGTGCCCATCGACATCGATGCCTTTGTCGAGCCGGCCGTTCCTGGAAAAATCCCGTTGAACATTGTGTACCTCAACACCATTCAAGACGAAAATCAGAAGCAATATTTCGTCCAAGAACTCTCCCGTGAACTCTACGATTGGATGTTGACGCAACAACCGGCTGACGGTGAACTCAAACTGCTCTTCTTCATGGACGAAGTGGCCCCGTATTTGCCGCCACACCCCCGCAATCCACCGGCAAAGGACCTCATCAAACTCATTTTCAAACAGGCGAGAAAATACGGGGTCGCCTGTGTTTTGGCAACCCAAAACGTCAGCGACGTCGACTACAAGATTCTCGCTCAAGCCAACACGACCTTCATCGGGCGGTTCACCCAACCTCAAGACGTCGAGAAGGTGCGCCACCTGCTCAAAGAGAGCGGCGGCGACCAGGACCTCGTTGCTCAATTGCCCACCCTCGGGCCCGGTCAATTCCAAATGGTCGCGCCCGACGTTGACCCGAATCCCGTTCCAATCCAGTGCCGGTGGCTGTACACCGATCACGGTGCACCGCTCAACGAAGACCAGGTGGAAGAGCTCATCACGCCCGAAATCCGGGCGTGGGCAAAAACCCGCTCAGCCGGCGGGGGGCGGTCCCGAGGCGCAGGAGCGGCTCATGCAGCCAGCCGGGGCTCTTCGTGGTCGGGCGGCAGCGATTGGGAGGACGGTGCAGCGCAAAGCATCGTTGAGGCGGCCCGCATCAAATCGGCCGGTGGAATGGCCGCTGCAGCCCACGGAATCGTTGACGACTCGGCGTTTGAAGTCAAATTAATGGGAGGGTTTGCCGTTCTTCGGGACGGTCGAGACCCGTTGTACACCATGCAAGCGGCGGTGAACCTCGCCACCGTGCTGGTCTTGGGCTGGGTCATGGCGGCGTTGATGCTGGCGTGGCGAGACGCCGACCTCTCCGGTTGGTGGTTGCTGGTCAGCGCCACGGCCTGTTTTGCAGCGGTGGGCGTCTTGGTTCTGGAGTCCGTTCTCGGCCACGACGCGGAATTGCTGCAAAAATTGAGTCGTTTTGCGCATACGTTCCAGGTTCTCTTGGTGATCTGGTTGTGGATTTTGCTTGGTTGGACCGTCTGGGGGTCGCTTGACCTTCGGGGTGCTGAGCCTATGCTCGAGGTCGTGGTGGTCTGGGTGACGTTGTTCACAGGAATTGAATATTTGACGCGATTCCGTTTGGGGCGCATTCGTTGGAACGGCGGCTCCGCACTTGACAAAATCGTCGGCGTCACGGCCTTGCTCACCAATGCCGAACTTACGGAAATGAAGGCCACCTCGAAGGACCTTCTGAGCGCTGTTCGATGGATCGTTCACGGTGCAACCTTGGTCTGGTTGTGTTGTTTGCTCGCCCTTCAATCCGGTGTGCTTCCGACGGGCGAAGAGGCCGTGTCGTGGGGGCGGCCAACGCTTTGGTTGGCTTCCATCTACGGCTTGTTGTTCTGCAGCGAGGCGTGGCTGCGTTTGCGTGGGCGTTGGCCGAATGAACACAACACCTCAAATCATTGACTGGAGGGTAGTGGGGTATGGCGGCCCAACTTGAAGAGCCAAAATACACGGTGGCTCGGTCATTTGATGCTTTTGAGTTGAGACGATACGATGC
>Ga0181574_10002808_pt1 | contig 15689 bp, 10 predicted proteins | sample 101ome_24_FD_145600 | JGI IMG/M metagenome (GOLD analysis project Ga0181574, IMG submission 145600) | Coastal salt marsh microbial communities from the Groves Creek Marsh, Skidaway Island, Georgia - 101410AT metaG (spades assembly) | ecosystem: Environmental > Aquatic > Marine > Intertidal zone... | reverse complement strand
TGGCAGCACGATTACGATTACAGCCGAGTCGCTTCAACGCTCTCTCGCTGGCCTAATTTTCTTACCGCGATTGACGGCCTGGATATTCACTTTATCTACCAACGCTCACCCCACAGCCAGGCCACCCCCCTGTTACTTACCCACGGTTGGCCCGGATCGGTTCTTGAATTTCGCCATATGATCGAACGACTTACCGAGCCGACACGGTTTGGTGGGCAGGCCGAGGATGCGTTCCACGTCGTGGTGCCCTCGCTGCCGGGCTATGGATTCTCGGGCAAACCTGACGGCCCCGGGACAGGTGTCCAGAAAATAGCCAAGCTGTGGGAGGCGCTGATGCAGCGCCTGGGTTTCGATCGCTTTCTCGCCCACGGAGGTGATTGGGGCTCCATGGTTACCCAGGCGATCGCGTTACAGCAAACCACAGCGTGTGCCTCGATCCATATAACCCTGCCGGTCGTATCCCCCGACCCCGCGACGATGGACGAGCTAACCCCCGAGGAAGTGCAGGCGCTGGAAGCCTTTAATTTTTATCAAGAGTGGGACTCAGGCTATTCCAAACAGCAAAGCACACGACCGCAGACCCTAGGCTATGGGCTGGCTGACTCACCGGTAGGTCAAATGGCTTGGATCATCGAGAAATACGCCCAGTGGTGTGACTGCGTGCGCGATGGCGTAAGGCATCCTGAAAATGCCGTGGCACGGGATGAGCTCCTCGATACGGTGATGATGTACTGGTGCACCAACTCTGCGGCCAGCTCGGCGAAGTTGTATTGGGAAAGCTTCAATCAACCCGATCTTTCGGAAATCACCCTACCCCTCGCGATCTCCTTGTTTCCGACAGAAATTTTTCGCACCAGTGAACGCTGGGCAAAACAACGTTTTACCAACCTCCTTTATTTTAACGCTGACATCCAGTCGGGCGGTCACTTTGCCGCTCTTGAAGTGCCGCAGACGCTCACCGAGGAACTATGGCATTGGAAACAGCGGCTTCGGGACAGTGCAATAGTGTGACCAAAAAATCCTACACCTCACCCTTCTTCGCTGAAGAAATCAGCAATACCAATTCCGAATATTGGCTTGCGCGACGGAAACTTGCCGCTTCGGTGAGGGAGCTCATTGAGGCCGCCACCATCAGTGATGTCCAACCGGGCGATGCCGAGGCGATAAGCGAAGAACTCAAGAGCATTTCTGCGCGACTGCGTCAAAACAGACAGCTACGCGGCATTGTTTCCTACGCAAGGGCTTATGGCAGTTTCCCGGTAGCCAATCATGAAATTCTGTGTGTGGGTGGGGCAAGCCACCCCATGGCGCCCGGGCTCCAAACCTGGAATGACGGCGAGAATGTACGTGGCTCAGTGCAGTTTGACTGGGCCTATGAGGGGCCTCCTGACCATGTGCATGGGGGCTGGGTTGCCGCTGTGCTGGATCATTTCATGGGAATGGCACAAATGCGCTCGGGGGCCCCGGGGATGACCGGCGGACTGGACGTTCGCTACGTCAAACCCACACCGATTGGAAAGAAGCTCGATTTAGTGGCCACTTTTGAGCGCATTGGTAGCCGTAAAAATCGGGTCACTGCAGAGTTAAGCTGTGAGGGTGAAACCACCGCGCGCGCGGACGCAGTTTTCGTTCAACCGAAGTCGGCTATTTTTACCGATGGGATGGACGGCATAGACACCCCGAAAAGTGCCGATTAGGCTCTCCCCCACTTTGCCAATGCCGCGGTCAAGCCTGCATAGTGGGGTTGATCAATCCACAGCTGTTCAATGGCACTTAGGCGGAGATGGTCCCACAGGCGGTCATCACTAAAAAGCAGGCTACGCTGGCAGAGACCTCGAGCGAGCTCCTCGTTGGTCGCCCCCAACGCCTCCATCCTCGCCATCGCTTGACCACTGAGGGTATGCCCGAAAGCGAGCTCTCTCGCCACAATCCCCATCGCATTATTGGCCACCCGAGCTTCGAAAAGCCGGTGCTCGTCCTGCTCTTCTTGTAAACGACCCTTGTTCCATGCGCGTACCGCCAAAAGCAAGTCCTCAGTGGTGATATCGCCGGTGGCGGGCTCTCCCTGCGGCGGATTGATTGCAAGATGGTTAGACGGTTTGTCTCTCAAGGGCTCGAGCAATAACAATAAGTCGATGGCTACCTCTGAAATTCGCCGCCCAATCACCGCTCTTTCCATCGTTGCTACGCTACCGTCGCGGTACGTCGCCGCCATTCGCATACAGGCGACGCCCCACCACAAGGTGTTAAAGACCAGCCACCAAGTGAAGTGAGCCCGGTCGACGTTGGTGTGCGCAGCCCACTCATAGTCCTTAATCCAGGTTTCGCTGGGTGCAACCCCCGCGGCCTCCAAGTGGTAGCGGCCAAAGCGCCAGCTGGGAGTACAGAAAAAAGCGACGTCGCGAATAGGATCCCCTAGGTGTGACAGCTCCCAGTCCAGCACCGCGGTCAATCCAGCGTGATCCATGAGGAAATTCCCCAACCGAAAATCACCGTGGACCAATGCCTGGCGCGTTGCACTTGGGACGTTTTCCGAAAGCCAAGCAAACGCTAGAGAAAAAACAGGATGCAGGGAGCCGTGTTGCGCGTAAAAGTACTCCTGCTCCTTTAAGGCTTCTCTCGGGGTTTGCACCGTCAAATCGATCGGCAGTGCGTCGGGAGATACGCCATGAATCCTAGCCAGCTCCCCGGCGCAGCGTTTGCTTAAAGCGCCCAGGGCACTGCTATACGCGGGATCGCTCAACAGCTTCTGCGGCAAGGCCTCTCCAGCCACACAGGCCATGACAAAACCGTCACCCACGCCATCCTGGGGCTGCAGGATTGTCAGTACCTCAGGGACGCTGACTCCCTGGCTGTAAACATGCTGGAGTAGCGACGCCTGATCTGAGAGCGACAGCATCGCCACCCCATCTGACACAGTTAGATTGGCACTAAGGCCTGGCAAGCGACGAAGAATCCAGTCCCGCGAAGCAAAAGAAAACCGCCAGCTTTCCATGCTGGCTCCACCCGAGAGTTGAGTCAGTCCCGAGACATCCCCCGATCCTAGGCAGCGACGGCATACAGCGGCAAGCTGTTCTCCAAGCTGCTCTCTGTCTACCTTGGTGTATTCCGTCATTGCAAGTTGCCGCCAGACTAGCGGCGGCTAAAGACCTCAGCGCCAGCGATAAAAACCCGCTCCACTACCAGCTCTCTAACGTCGTCAGCCTCAAGGGGGTTGGCTGACAGAATAATCATGTCGGCGAGCTTGCCGGGCTCCAGCGAGCCGATCTCATCGTCCATAAAAACCTGCCAAGCCGCGTCGATCGTGACCGCCCTCAAAGCTTCCATCGGCGTAACCCGCTGATGTGGCCCCAACACCTTGCCAGAGGTCGTTTCCCGCTTGACCTGACTCCATACCACTTGCAGGGGCAGCATGGGCGTTACCGGCGTATCCGCGTGGGAGCTATAGCGCACACCCGCATCCAACGCCCACCGGGCGGGGCTCATATTGGCGGCTCGCTCAGGGCCCATGAAAATATTGGCGTGCCTGTCACCCCAGTAAAAGGTGTGGCTCGAAAAAAAGCTCGGGGTGATGTCCAGTTGCGCCATCCGCTGTATTTGGTCTTCGCGCGTCATTTGCGCATGGATAAACAGTGGCCGTGCTTCCGGCCAGGGAACATTTTGCTGAGCTGCCGTCACCGCATCAATCGCATCCTCCACCGAGGCGTCACCGTTGACATGAATCGCGTAGTGAATTTTCTGCTTGTGTAATCCCTCAACCTGCTCAAAAAGCCTCTGCCGGGATACCGAGGGATAGCCGCGGTAGCTCGCATCCCCCTGAAACGGGGTGTAGTAAGGCTCGCTCAAATACCCGGTATAACCTTGAATACTGCCATCCGCGATAATTTTGATTCGCGGCGTAACGACACGCCCCCCGGCAACTTGTTCTGGGCGCCAGGTGCCGCTCAACAGCTCCTGCTCCTTTTCCTCCATGAGAGGAAACAGGGCGACTCGCTGAGGGAACACATTGAAGCGACTGAGCGGGCCGAGAAGCTTGGCGAGACCAAGCGACATCCCTCCCGCCGAGGCGGTGGTAACTCCCTCTGACAGATACTCGCGGGATGCGTGGGTCGTCATCTGCAAGCCTTCCACAAGCCCCATGTCTAGCACTTTGTTCATCGCAAGCCGCGCTGCGGTTTCCTCCAGAATGCCGTTGGGGCGCAGGCCGTCGGGGGAATCGGCATCCCGTTGGATGATGCCTCCTTCAGGATCAGGGGTTTGCTCGGTGATACCCAGCGCTTCGAGAGCGGCTGTGTTGGCGACGGCGAGATGACCCGAAATATGAGTGATCACAATGGGGCGTACCGCGGAAATTTGATCCAGATCATCGCGGGTGGGATGCCGCCCTTCCTCAAGCAGGGTGTCGTCATAGCCAAACCCAGAAAGCCATCCGTCAGCATCGGCACTGTGGGCCTCACCAAGCTTGCCGAGCAGCTCGCTCAAATTGTTGACGGTACCGATAGGCGGGCTGTTGAGATCGGTGGAAAACAAGGTCCAGCCCGAGCCGGGAAAGTGACCGTGGGCGTCAACGAAACCGGGCATTAAGGTCCTGCCACGTAAATCGGTCATCTCGGTTTGATCGGTTGCCAGGGCCAGGATTTGCTCGGCACTCCCCAAGCGCTCGATTCGGCCGCCGCGAATGCTGACCGCTTCCACTTGGGGTTCGCGCTCACTCATGGTGAGCACCACCCCATTAAAGAAGATGTGATGGGCGGGCGCTTCCGGGGGCCGCGTCGCAATTTGAAAAAGGACAAACACGCCCGCGAAAAATGCAATGGCAACGAGCGCTCCGACTCTAAAAGACATGGGTAGCCTCAGACGCTTTTGTGGGCATGTCGGTGGGACTTCTGCCCGGGTTAGTAGTGGGGGGGTGGTGGCTCAACGGTACTCCCCGCCTCGTCAATACGTGCTCCCTGCTCTTTTAGCTGCTGATGGAGCATCCGGACCTGCTCCTGGAGCTCCAGCAGGGCCCGCTGCTGTGCGACCAGCGCGGCATCCAGATTGGACACGGTATCTTCGAGAAAGGCGAGCTGCGTTTCAAGCGCTGCAATCGATTCCGACATGACACTGGCTTCCCGAATTCACCAGGGCGATACTATCACCCTGAAGCCAAGGAGTCGTGTTTTGGCAAAATCAAAAGAGTCTCGCCCAGTCTACTCCACCGACGGAGGTAGGCTGTGCCACCAATGCCACCGCCCTATCGGGAGCTGCGTTTGCAAACACAGCACACCCGCCGACTTGGGGGACGGAGTGGTCCGCATTCGCCGTGAATCGAAGGGGCGTGGCGGCAAAACTGTCACTGTGATCGACGGCGTACCCCTCGCACCCACGGAATTAAAAAACCTGACCAAAAGACTCAAGCAACGCTGCGGCGTTGGAGGAGCCGTCAAGGAGGGCAGAATTGAGATCCAGGGAGATCAACGCGAAGCCTGTCGCACCGTGCTCGAGGGCGACGGCTTTCGCGTGAAACTCGCGGGTGGCTAGACCTCGCTCATGATCACTGGAGCCGCCGCCAAGATTGGCACGGCACCGCCGTTAGGACAGGCCCCCACTGCCACTACCACCATACGGTGTAGAAGAACACCAGAATAAGTGTCACAGCCAAAGTGCTGAGGTTGAATGCCGTCGAGGTCCCGAACTCGACACCCGAAGGCTCGACAAAACCCGGCTGCGCTTTAGGGCGGGCAAGCGACCACGCTATCGCGATACCAGCGCAAAGCAAAAAGACCACGCCCACACGATCAATGAACGGCAACTCCGGCATCCACAGCTTGAAGGCGACCGACAGCACCGCTGACCCAATGGCCGCTAATAAAGCGGCAGACGCCGTGGTCCCGCGCCAGAACATACCCAGCAAAAAAATGACCACAATGCCCGGGGTGAAAAAGCCGGTGAATTCCTGAATGTACTGGAAGGCCTGATCGAAATCACCCAACAGCGGTTTTGCCGCCATCATCGCGATGACCATTGCCGCTACCGAGACCGTTCGACCAATAACCACGCGTCGTCCCTCAAGTGATGCACTGGCCATCATGGTGGGTGCGATATCGACGGTAAAGATCGTGGAAATGCTGTTACACATAGAAGCCAGCGAGGAGACTATCGCCGCGAGCAAAGCGGCAAAGACAAGCCCTTTTATGCCCACGGGCAACAAGGTCATCGCCGAGGGGTAGGCTTGATCCGGGGAGGCCAAGTCCGTATTGAGCACAAACATGGCAATACCGGGTAATACCACAATGACCGGCATCAGCAACTTGAGAAAGGCGGCAAAGACGATACCTTTTTGCGCCTCATTGACGCTTTTGGCCGCCAGCGCGCGCTGAATAATGTACTGGTTAAAGCCCCAGTAGGAGATATTCATAATCCACATACCACCGAGCAGCACCGACAAGCCCGGGAGGTCGGCATAGTGGGGATGCCCCTCTTCAAAAATCATGTCGAACTTGTCGGGCGCTTGCTCCACTAGCAGCTGAAAACCGACCACAACCCCTGCCCCGTCAGAAACCAAATTCAACAGGGTATAAGCAATCAGCAGACCACCCAGAACCAGCAACACCACTTGGATGATATCGGTGAGGGCGACGGCCTTGAGTCCGCCATAGAGCGAATAGGCGACGGCGAATACACCGAGTAGCACCAGGCCATAGGTCAGTGGTACCCCCGCCACGGTGTTCATCGCTAGAGCACCCAACCATAAAATCGAAGTGAGATTCACGAGAACATAAACCCCGAGCCAGAACACGGCCATAACGGTCCTGACGCGGCCATCGTAGCGCTGTTCTAAGAATTGGGGCATGGTGTAGATGCCGGTCTTGAGGAACACGGGCAGGAGAAACTTCCCAACCAAAATCAAGGTGATGGCCGCCATCCATTCGTAGGAGGCTATCGCCAGGCCGATGGCGTAGCCCGAACCAGACATCCCGATAATTTGTTCCGCGGAGATATTGGCGGCGATTAATGACGTGCCGATCGCCCACCAGGGCAAGCCGCGTCCGGCGAGAAAATAGTCGGCGGCATCCTTCTCATGGCCAGCCTGCTCCCGGGATACCCACTGCGCAATCGCGAACAGCGCAATGGCGTAAATCGCAACAATCGTCAGATCAATATTGGCAAGGGCCATGCAGCCTCCTTTTTCTGTTTTTTGTTATTCGCCTTTGGCTTACACCACAGCCATTGCGCCAAGTTTCTTAACCCAGCCAGCGAGCCGCAAGGCCGACTCAGACATCACCACCCGCGCCGTCACAGGCCCACCATACCGTGCCTGCGGTGTCCGCAGTCAAGGTAACCTCTCCCACTTCGACAACCATGGAGTCTTTTGTGGCCAGCAGGAAGGGTGTATCAATGGTTCGCATATCTGCGCCTGCCGCCTTAAAACAGCTCAAAGGCACCGCCACGCGCAGCCATTCTTCGAGAGCCAGGCTATCCAAGAACCCACCCACCTCGAGGGACCCACTGCAAGGCCAGCCGCAATCCATTCGGAGCGCGACTTCCCCGGTGGGCGGCTCGACAACCCGCACATCAAACACCAGCGCGCCGTGACCTTTTTCAAGTTTGGCCATGTTCACGGCCTCCGCGGCTTGATAGAAGAATTGCACAATTTCATCGGATGACCCCGACCAGACCAACTGCTTGGCATCTTCCTGAACGCGATGATCCGTTACCGACACCGTCAACGCGCCGGTTTTAGATTGGCCTCCCCGGGCACCCAATGGGGTATTCCACTCCATCGTATCCCCGACAAAATTTTCCCAAGGGTCCTGAAAGCCCAGCGAGAAAATAGGCATGGCCTGATCGAAGGGCTCCCACAGAGCTTCCTCGGACAGGGCAGCTGTTTGCACGTCGCTGTCGACGCTTAATCCATGGCCTCGATCAAAGGCAAAATCGGCAACTGGCAGATTATCGTCGACTGCATTTACATCCGAGGCCGGCCATCCCATCGGTAAGCGCCCGACAAACTCGTGTTGGACCTGTCCATCGGCTGCTCTCAACAGGACGTCTGCGACCCCACCTCCCTCACTACCGGGAAGCCAGGCGACCACGAAGGCGTCCGAGGCATTGATCTCCGCATTGACCCACAGGGGGCGGCCGGTGATGAATACCGACACCACCGGGATGCCCGCCTCTCGCCATTTATGGAGTGTTGCCAGTTCGTTCTTGTTGCCAAAGCGCCAATACAACGCATCGACATCACCCACCCCTTCGGCGTAGGGGGTTTCTCCGTAAACCGCTATGACACCATCAAGCGTTTGGCCCTGTGGCAAGGTGGCGTCGGTATACAGACGCCCACCCGCTTTTTCAATTTGCGCTGCAAACCCCGCGTGTATCGAGGTTGCTCCCGGAAAATCGACATTCGTATTGTCGGTTCCCTGCCAGGTAAGGGTCCAACCGCCCGATTGCTGTGTGATCACATCAGCCGCGCTACCGGTGATTAGATAAGTGCCCTTGGGATTGAGGGGGACAAGTTGATTATCATTTTTCAGCATCACAAGTGAGCGCCGGACGGCATCCCGCGCCAGTGCTCGATGTGAATCACTGCCGACGGTCTGTGCAAAGTCAGCGGCAACCACCGACGGTTTTTCGCGGCCGAAAAGACCCAGCTTGGCCTTGACTCGCAGTATTCGCCGGACCGCGTCATCCACGCGTGTCTCGCTAATAACACCTGCCTTTACCTGATCGATCATGTTCTGTCGCATGGCCTTCCAGTGCTTCGGCACCATGACCATGTCGACCCCTGCGTTGATGGCCCGGGCGCAATTATCCGGCCGGCAATTTTGCACCTGGCCTACCCCGTTCCAGTCGCTGACCACAAAGCCGTCAAAGCCAAGGTCCTCTTTCAACACCTCAGTCAATAACTCGCGATTGCCGTGGATTTTTTCACCATTCCAGCTATTAAATGACGCCATTACCGTCAAAGCACCCGCATTAATGGCCTCTATATAGCCCGCTCCGTGCCCTTCCATCAGGTTTTCCAGCGTAAGGCGCGTATCGCCCTGATCATCCCCGCGAAAGGTGCCGCCATCCCCGATAAAATGTTTTGCCGTTGCCGCCACACCCACGGCTTGCATCGCTTCGATAAAGGGGGCGGAGTAGTCCCCGACCAGCGCCGGATCACTACTGAAGGATTCGTAGGTACGTCCCCAACGATAATCCGTAGCCACCGCGATGGTTGGGCTGAAAATCCAATCTATCCCGGTTGCACGCACTTCCTTCGCTGTCGCCGCAGCGATATCGCTCACCAAATTGGGGTCGGCCGCAGCGCCCAGTCCGATGTTGTGTGGAAACAGCGTCGCGCCGAGTACATTGTTGTGGCCGTGTACCGCGTCGGTTCCCCAAATAATCGGAATCCCAGCCCCTCCGCCGGATTGATCAGTAGAAGCTTCCCAGTAGGCATCTGCGAGCGCTAACCAGTCAGTCACGGTGGCGTGTTTATTACCCTGGGGAAAGGAACCGCCGCCATTGAGCACGCTGCCGAGCCCGTACTGACGGACGTCCTCGGGGGTGACATGGGCAATTTCCCCCTGAATCATTTGCGAGATCTTTTGCTCCAGAGACAGCGACTCCAGGATGGCCTCGACCTCGGCCTCCATCGCAAGAGTGGTTCGAACACTGAGGCCCGCATCGGTCTCGGTCTTGGACGGCGACGCATCTCCACAACCCCACAGCATGCCTGCAGCAAAGGCCAGCGCAATAGACCGCCTTGCAGAATTCCTGCATGCCGTGGACAGTGAGATTCCCGCTTGATTAAGTAATGGCATTGCAACAACTCTTCTGTGTGTCATTCTCATCTCGATGTGCCAACGGACCGCAGAGCAGCTGCAGAGACTCTTTGGCGAGCCTTCCGCACCATCCCTCCATCCCTCGTTCCATGCCCTCGCCCGCGCCTCTGCCTGCGCCCTTGTCTAGGCCCGTAATACGGGTCCATGCCCGTGCGTCGCCTGTTAGCTGAGCAGGCTCCGCAGCGGAGGCGCCCGCAATGTCACTGAACCACTTCGTGCGTCGCAGCCAGCAGCGCAATGGAAAGACGCATCCTATCGCTCCAGCGCTAATGCCGTCAGCCATAACGCTGGGGCAAACACGATGACGGGGGTTACACGCGCGTTGGGCTGGAAAAGGCCCGGTACCGGCCATCCCGCTTAACGCAATGCCAGACCCCCTCATCTCAAGGGGATTCCACGGGCTCCTTGAGCGCGCGAAAATCCGGGGTTTGGCACTTTCACCACAAGCTCTACACTCTAATCAACAACTATCGAGAATTATCCCAATGCCTGGTTATGCCTTTCGAAAGCGTCCCATTGCCGCCTCAGTGTCCATTGCTCTGGGGCTGTCAATTAGTCCGACTCTGTTAGCGCAAGAGGGCACCGACGCCGACGCGCCTGCGGTGATTGAAGAGGTTGTTGTCAAGGGAATCCGCACAAGCTTAAAGCGTGCCATGGACAAGAAGCGGGATTCGGCTGGCGTTGTTGATGCCATCACCGCCGAGGACATCGGCGACTTTCCGGATACAAACCTAGCCGAAGCGCTGCAACGGGTCACAGGGGTAGCTATTGATCGCCAGCGGGGTGAAGGCACCACGGTAACCGTTCGTGGCTTTGGCGCGGACTTCAACCTGGTCATGCTGAACGGCCGACAAATGCCAACCCACAGCGGCTTCGGTCGGTCTTTCGACTTTCAGGATATCGCGGCTGAAAGTGTTTCCGGCGTGGAAATTTATAAAACCTCTCAAGCCAAAATCGCCACCGGCGGCATTGGCGCCACCATTAACGTGTTGACCGCCAGACCCCTTGACAGACCGGGTCTTCAGGCAAGTGTGAGTGCCAAGGCGGTCATCGACGAGTCTACCCGCACAGGCGACGACTACACCCCAGAGATTTCAGCCCTTGTGTCCCAAACCTTCTTTGATGACCGAGTGGGTATCGCCCTCACCGGCTCCTTTCAGGAACGTCACAACGGACAGTCCTCGGGCTTTAATACTGCATGGCTGGAGCGTGATGGCAGCGGCGTGCCAGACAACGGACAGCAGACCAACGCTCCCAATCCCGGCGATCTGGTCGCTATGCCGCAACAAATGGTTTACCAGCTTGACGAGTGGGAGCGCACCCGTATAAACGGCCAGCTGACACTGCAATGGCAACCCATTGATTCACTGACCACGACCTTGGACTACACCATGGCGCAGTTGGAGCTGGACCACCGCTACAACAACATGTCGGTCTGGTTCAGCCCCACCGGTCAATCCGGCACCTGGACCGACGGACCTATTGTATCCCCGATGGTCTACACCGAAACCGACAACCAGCCCGACCGCCCCATGGGCGCGGGTATCGATGCCTCCAAGAATACCCGATCCTCGATTGGCTTTAACGTAGAATGGGATGCAACTGATCGGCTACGCTTCGAGCTCGACTACCACGACTCAACCGCCGAGCGGGAGCCCAACAGCCCATACGGCAGCAGTGCCAATCTGTCGATCGCTGCCTTTGGACGTGAGTTTGCCTCGGTGGACTACCGCAGCGAAATTCCAGTCACCACGGTGAATATGGCCGATCCGCTGTCACCGGACGACATGCAAATCACCGGCAGCGTGTTTGCGAACAGCTGGGCGGAGATGAATATTGAACAAACCCAATTCTCCGGGGCCTTTGATCTTACTGACACGCTGACCCTCGACTTTGGGGTGGCGCACACTGATATCGATAATTTTGAGGCCGGTAGTATTGTTCAGCGCAACACTTGGGGCCAGAACCAAGCGTCCGCCTATGGCTCGGTGACGGATCTTCTGGTGCCGGCCTCCCTTGAAGGTATGTACGACGAGCTCGGCGGCGGTCAGAACGTTACCAACAATTTCTTTATCTTCGACATGATCGAAGTCGCCCAACGGGGTGAGGCGCTGCAGGCACTGGATGAATCCGATCCGATGTATCTGGCAACGGCCCTGGCCGAGGGAGACTGTGGCACAGGCTTCTGCGCGGACGGCAACCCAGGGTTCGGCAACCAATTCAGAGAGGAGACGCTCTCCGCCTACTTCCAGATCCACTATGCCGGGGACATTTTTTACCGCCCCTTCAATATCCGCGCAGGCTATCGATACGAGGAAACGGAAGTAACCTCGAGCGCCGAGTCCCAGGACTATGTGCGAATCGACTGGGCGTCAACCAATGAATTTTCCGCCGTGCCCGCTGAAGGTACGGTGCAGACCTCGCTAACCGGCGAATACGACGTCGGCCTGCCCAACATCGATTTCGATATCGAAATAGTCGATGACGTGATCTTCCGCGCTTCTTACAGCCAGACGATTGCACGCCCCAGCTACGGTGATCTACGCGGCAACCTGTCCATCGGCCAAGTTTTACGCGTTGTCGAAGGCGAACACATCGCAGACGGCTCGATTGGTAACCCAGGCCTGCTCCCCCACGAGTCCGACAACTTCGATTTGTCGCTGGAGTGGTACTACGACGATGCCAGTTATATTTCTGTCGGTTACTTTGATAAGTCAGTCGTCAACTTTGTCACCTCCGCGGAAGCCGAAGATGTCGTCCTCTATCCGAATCTGGCTCACCCGGCGCTGGGACCACTCTATCAGGACGCTATTAATAGTCTCGGTATTACGGCGTCCAACGCTGATATTCGCGATTTCATCTTCACCAAGTACCCGAATGAGCCCGGCGTAGACGTCGCCAACGGCATCATTACCGGCGTCGATGGCCGCGATGCCGCGGCGTATTTTGACGTACAAACCCGACTCAACTCAGACCAGGAAGCCAACATCGATGGCTGGGAGATCGCCTGGCAGCATAGCTTCTGGGATACCGGTTTCGGCTTCATCGCGAACATGACCTTGGCGGATGGTAGCGCGACATTCAACAATCTATCGAACGAGCCCCAGTTTGCACTGCCCGGTCTCAGCGACACCCGCAACTTGATTTTGTTCTACGAAGGCTATGGCCTCGAGGTGCGAGCAGCGTATAACTGGCGCGATCGCTACTTCACGGGCGGCGTTACTGAACCCGGATACTCCGAGGAATACGAGCAGTGGGATGCGAGCGCAAGTTACGCGGTAACCGATGGCTTCACCCTGTTTGTTGAAGGGATAAACCTCACCAACGAGACCTTCCGAAGCCACGGGCGCGATCCCATGCAACTGTACAACGTGGGTCAAATCGGCGCGCGCTACAACATCGGCTTCCGCTACGTCTACTAATCAAACCACCCGGGTTGCTCTGATAAACCGCCTTCGTGGCGGTTTTTTAGTCAAGGAGAACACCCTACACTTGGCAGGCTAGGGTAATGACCGAGAGCGTAACCATGGACGAGTCAAATCGGCCTATTCAGCAAGTTGTGATTGTCGGTGGCGGCACCGCAGGGTGGCTAACCGCCTGTATTCTGGGCGCAGAATTCGAATCCGGCGAGCAGGGCCTGACCATCACTCTGGTGGAGTCTCCGGATACCCCCACCATCGGTGTAGGCGAGGGAACCTGGCCCTCGATGCGCTCGACCCTTAAAAAGATAGGGATTTCAGAAACCACCTTTATGCGGCACTGTGGCGCCTCGTTGAAACAGGGCACCTACTTCCGGCAATGGCGCGAGGATGCGGCAAGCGACAGCTACTACCACCCTTTCACGCCACCGCTAGGTTACGCAGAAACGAACCTCGCCGAGCACTGGCTTGCAGGGCTTTGCCGCGACAAACCCTTTGCCCAGGCCGTCACACCGCAGGGTGCACTCTGCGATAGAGCCGCGGCGCCAAAACAGATCGGCATTCCCGAATACGGCTATGTGCTCAATTATGGCTATCATCTCGATGCAGGGCGCTTTGCCGACTTGCTGCAGCAAACAGCCACCCAGCAGTTTGGGGTCACCCACCTGCAAGAGCATATCGAGCAGGTGGAGACCCGATCAAGCGGCGACATTGATGCTCTCGTCACACGAACCGGAAAGCACATCGCCGGCGATCTCTTCGTTGACTGTAGTGGCTTTGAAAGTCTGCTACTCAGTGGCCACTACCAAGTCCCCTTAGTCCCCGTAGATCGCTATCTCTTTAACAACCGCGCGCTCGCGGTACAGGTACCCTACGAAGCCACCGCGGAGACCATTCGATCAACGACGTGGTCTACAGCCCAGGACAGCGGTTGGATTTGGGACATCGGTCTTCGGGACCGCCGAGGCGTGGGCTATGTTCATGCCGCCGATTACTGCAGTGACGCCCAAGCCCACGACGCATTGGACCGCTACCTCAAAGAAACGGGGGTTACTAAAGGTCTCGATGCCCTCGCCCCTCGAATGATTAATTTTCAATCCGGCTATCGACAACAACTCTGGCACAGGAACTGTGTTGCGATTGGCTTATCGGGCGGCTTCGTTGAGCCCCTCGAGGCGTCGGCGCTGGTGTTAATCGAACTGAGCGCCCGCGCGCTCGCGGATAATCTGCCCGCAGACCGCTCGCTCATGGACCTCACCGCGAGAAACTTCAACGAGGAGTTTACCGGCCGCTGGGAACAAATTATCGATTTCTTAAAACTGCACTACGTCTTATCAGCCCGGGATAACAGCCCCTATTGGCGTGATAACCGACACGAGTCATCCACACCCGAATCCCTCAAGGAGAAGCTCCGCCTGTGGCAGTCGCGCGCACCTTGGCATCAGGACGAGCGTCGTTCGGACGAGCTGTTCCCCTCGGCAAGCTATCAATATGTACTGTATGGGATGGGCTTTCAAACACGGGTCAATCAGGCCCGACGGGGTTTCCCGCAGGCGCAGCAGCGCGCGCAGAAGTTCATGCAGGAAGTCGACCAGCAGGTGGCCAAGTTTTCCGCCCATTTGCCCAGCAATCGTGATTTACTGCAACAGGTTCACGAGCGCTCCTTCCCCGGCGCCCAAGGCTAGTAGCGGTGCAACCATGAGTCAGATTGAGAAGCTCAATAACATCGATCATGCGCAGGTAAGAGTCATCACACGATTTGGCCCGGACCTCGGCGACAATGTCATGTTCGTACCCGTGTATGCCGCCGAGATGCGACGATTACAAGCTACCTATCCCCTGCTCTTTTACAAGGATCCCGCCGAGGGCTCACTCCATCCGATTGCACTGCTCGGCTTTGAGCCTTCGGAAAATCTGTTCCTGTCAGCGGGGACATGGGACGCAGCCCACATTCCCCTCATGAGCCAGCGCGGGCCGCTGATGATCGGCTTTGAAGAAACTCGGGACCGAGGCAGACAGCCCGTCGCGGCGATCGACATGGCCCACCCTAAAGTCTCCACCAGCGAAGGAGAGCGGTTGTTTCTCGATCAAGGGGGTCAGTCAGACCATATGGATCACATGGCCCAGCTGCTAGAGACTATTCAGGCCGGTCACCAAGCCACACCAGGGTTTATCGACGCTTTGGAGAAATACGCCCTTATCACCCCCTGCGAACTTGCCGTTACCCTTCGCAACCAGCAACAACACAAGCTCTCAGGGTACTACATGATCGATGATGAGCAGCTTCAAACGCTTCCGGCAGAGGGTTTGGCAGATCTTCAGAAGCATGGTTTTCTAACTCCGGCCTATATGATGCTCGCTTCCTTGTCACAACTCGCGCACCTGATCGCCCGCAAGAACGCGACGTTGGAGTGAGTGGTGCCCAGTCCCCTGCCCCCGCCCACCGCCATTCGGG
>Ga0181574_10002804_pt1 | contig 15697 bp, 13 predicted proteins | sample 101ome_24_FD_145600 | JGI IMG/M metagenome (GOLD analysis project Ga0181574, IMG submission 145600) | Coastal salt marsh microbial communities from the Groves Creek Marsh, Skidaway Island, Georgia - 101410AT metaG (spades assembly) | ecosystem: Environmental > Aquatic > Marine > Intertidal zone... | reverse complement strand
GTTGATGCGGTGTCGGATGATGAGGTAAAAGAACGAAAAGAGAAGGATTCATTGCGTGCAGTTGAACGAAGAAATACAGTACTATATAAATGGTATGAGAATTCTGAGAAAAACAACCCAGCCCTAGCGGCAAAGATAACGAAGGAAGAATACGATAGTTTAAAAAAAATTCCTCTTTACACGAACTATCAAACAGTAGATCATAAGGAGGGACTTGCGCCCTACTTCAGAGAGTCACTAAGAAATGAAGTGCGTGCTTTGTTGTCTGAAAAAAATGAAGAAGGAACCCTCAAATACGCAAAGCCAGACGGCAGTGCCTATGATATTTATGAAGATGGTTTAAAGATATACACGACCATTGATCCGCGAATGCAAGAGTATGCCGAACAGGCGGTTGTAAAGCACTTGGGGGAGACCTTACAAGGACATTTTTCCAAGAACAATTCACGTACGAAGCGTTATCCTTTTGATAACCGGATTTCTGAAGAAACCGTGAATCAGCTATTGAATTCAGCACTCAAACGATCTGAACGGTATCGTCGCGGTATTCAGGCTGGTCGATCTGATGAAGACGTACGGAAAGAATTTAATGAACCCATTGAAATGAAAGTATTTTCCTGGACTGGAGAAATTGACACTGTCATGACTCCAATGGATTCTATCCGTTATTACAAAAACTTTTTGCGTACTGGGTTAATTTCGATTGAGCCTCAAACTGGATTTATTAAGGCATGGGTCGGTGGTGCGGATATTCATCATTTTGGATACGATCACGTGAAGCAGGGAAAACGGCAAGTAGGATCAACGATTAAACCGTTTATTTATTCTGCTGGAATGCGATTTGGAGTCCTGACATCTTGTGAAACAACACCTAATATCGAGTATTGTGTGGATGTACAAACAGGACCGAAGCCAACGGATATGACCTCTTGGTGTCCTCAAAATGCCGGAGTAGATATGAATGGACAACCGATTTCTTTTCGGAAGGGGTTAGCACAATCCATGAATAATATTACTGTAGCCGTGATGGCGCGCATGGGTGGTACCGCTGGTCCTGCTGCTGTTGCTAAGTTGATGCGTGATTTGAATATTGAAATTCGCGATCAGGATGTAGTACCAGCAATGTGTTTAGGGGTTATGGATTTGTCCTTGTGGGAAATGGTCGGTGCGCAATGTGCTTTTGTGAACAAAGGGATTTATAACAAGCCGACTGCACTAATGCGTATAGAAGACCGAAATGGGAATTTAATCTATGAAGCAATACCGCAGTCCAAAGAGGTGATGTCTGAGGAATTGGCCTACGCTACAGTGGACATCATGAAAGATGTGATTAATGGAGGTACTGGTGGTAGCTTACGCGCAGCTTGGAGGCCTTGGGGAGGGATTACTTACCCAATGGCAGGAAAAACAGGTACGACACAAAATAATGCTGACGGTTGGTTTATGGGATTAACGCCTGATTTAGTAACCGGAGTATGGGTGGGTGCTGAGGATATGGCGGTACGTTTTCGTTCAATGGAATGGGGGCAAGGAGCCCGCATGGCACTGCCAATTTATGGATATTTGATGCAGAAGGTATATGCTGATCCTACTATAAAAATGTCTAAAGAAGATTTTGAAATGCCAATTGGGTATGAAAACTCACCCTATAATTGCAGAAACAACGGTCAAAATAATTCAAACACATCAGTCCCGGATTTAGGGTTTTAAACGAAATAGTATATGAACAAAGTAGTTGCTAACGCAGAAGAAGCGTGTAAAGGTATTGAAGACGGAATGACACTCATGTTAGGTGGTTTTGGGTTGTGTGGAATACCTGAGAATTCAATTACTCAATTGGTCAAATTGGGGGTGAAGGATTTGACGTGCATCTCGAACAATGCGGGTGTTGATGATTTTGGGTTGGGACTTTTGTTACAGCAAAAGCAAATCAGGAAAATGGTGAGTTCCTATGTGGGTGAGAATGATGAATTTGAACGACAAATGTTATCTGGTGAGTTGGAAGTGGACTTGATTCCACAAGGATCTCTTGCTGAACGTTGCCGTGCTGGGGGGTCCGGTATCCCAGCGTTTTTTACCCCCGCTGGTTTTGGAACAGAGGTCGCAGAAGGAAAAGAAATACGAGAGTTTAATGGTAAGCCGCACATCTTGGAAATGGCGTTAACCGCGGACTTTGCCATTGTAAAAGCATGGAAAGGAGACACTGAAGGGAATTTAATCTATAAGGCGACTGCGAGAAATTTCAACCCAATGATGGCGATGGCGGGTAAAATTACAATCGCTGAGGTTGAAGAATTGGTCCCCGCTGGAAGCTTGGACCCCAATGAAATTCATACGCCAGGAATTTTTGTTCAACGCATATTTAAGGGAGACCACTTTGAGAAACGCATCGAGCAAAGAACGGTAAGACAAAAGTAGAAAGTCAAAAAAGTAGTATTTTACAACATGTTTTAGTCAGTCTTTGACTTGTTTGTGACCCTTTTGATCACCTCATTAAATACATTTTACCCCAACTCTTCTCAAAGTGAATGTCGGCTCCAGAGGAGCGATGCTCAATATCCTCACCATCTATTTGAGCTTGTACGCGGTACAGATATACACCATTGGCCAATTGATCACCAAACTCATCACGACCGTCCCATGCATATTGAGAGATATTTCTTCCGATGCGAATAGGTCCTAATTCATCTTCAGTAATTTCCCGCACAATTCGACCTGTAACGGTCATGATTTGAATCTTAATTTCATCTGGAACCTTACTTCCTGTTAGCGTAAATACAAAGCGCGTGCTCGTCGAAAATGGATTTGGATAATTCATCATATGGGTGATCCTAGAGGACAGCAGTACTTCGAATTTCACACGGTATTCTAGGTCACCAGATAAGTTTCCTGATTTATCAGAACCTTGAACCAACAATTCATATTCTCCCTCAACTTCGAATGAAGCGGGAAAAATGATTTTAAATTTTAGATTGTCACCATTTGCAGGTTCCCAGTACATCAGTTGCTGACCATTTTCTCTAATGAATGGGATTCTTCGTTGCACACCATCTGGATGGCGAAGATAGATTCCAAACAAACTGGTATCAGCATCTTGACTCATAATTAGGAATGAGTTATCGTCTTTTAGGGTAATTACAATTTCCGAATTTGGGTTAACGATATCCCCATTCAGAATGTGCATACCATCGAATGTAACATCCAAGAGAGGGTTTAAATCATCTGGTCCTACAGTGAATTGGCGTTGCAGAAGGTTATTGAAATGTGCTAATTCAGGCTGGTCTTTCAGCGGAAAAGCTGTGTACGGGTTTACTTCCATCCAAAATGAGTTCAAACCAGCAAGTCCGACAGTACTAAATGTGATTGTATCACGAAGCACTTCCCCAACTTTCAACGAGTCCTGACGGCTGTATGGTATAGGATGAATCGCTTGGTTTTCATCTACTACCCAATAATGCACGAGTAGGGAGTCCATGTCCAAATGACTGATGTTTTTCACATCGACTGCAAAAGTGATTTCCTCCCCCTCATTAATTATGGCGGCATTAGAAGACATCCACGAATATTGCGTACTTCCATCTATTGCAGCTTCGGGCAGGGTAGCATATAGTACATGCCATCGGTCTACCTGTGCAGGAGTTAAGCCGGAAGTATCTTGATATAGCGCCCTCAACTGTAGATAGGGGTATTGTTGGGCAGGAACAATGTTGTTCAGGTTAAGTATGGAATCATTCGCGGTGAACAAGGTATCAATTTCTAGCTGAACTGTTTTGCTTGCGTCAAGCGCTCTGATTATCAAACGAGTTTCATCATAATTTGGGTTTTCCAAACCATCTTGCTTCCAAAACAACGTCTCCCATTCTGCAGCTGGACCTATAATTGTTGAAGTTTCCAAGCCAATATTGTTTAATCCTATTATTGGAATAGATGCAGTAATAAACTCTCCAGATGTCGTAGCATGCACTTCTGTGGTATAATCAAAATTGCCTTTTTGTGTAAAAAAGATGAAAGCTCTATCATTTGATGAAGGAGTCATACCTGTTGCCCCGAGATTATTCATGGTTGTAAAAAAGGATGGCAAATAGTTTTGCCAATTCCCATATTGAGCTCTTGCCGCCGTATACATTAATATGTAGTGTCCTTCAGGAATTTCATTTTCAATCATGTTTTGTAGTGCTAACATTTGTGAGGTGCTATTCTGCCGAAAAATAAAATAATATTCCACTCTGTTGCGGCATGCGGGACCATTGTTAACATTGCCAAATTGATGGTTAGGATTTTGCCCATTGTTGAAAGTCCCCCAGGGCTCCATGGTTAATGGGTCAATCACGGCAACATGTATGGAAGGAGTTGTAAAGCACCATCCATATTCCATTTCCTGAGCATCTAGGGTCCATAAGGTTTGATTTATTGTGCTTTGATTGGAAGCATTGTCATATACATCACAGCCAACAATTTTTTCAATCTCTAAAAATTCTCGTTTTCTGTTGTTCCTGTTGTATTCTAGACCAGTAAATCCGCCATTTTTGAATTGAAAAAAATGATCTTGTCCCCATCCTTCTTTTCCTGGAATATATTGAAAGGAATGCTCTGTCCATTGTGGGTCAGTACTATCTACTGCTACCCTCCAAAAATAGGAAACACTATCTTCAAGCGTTAAGGGACTAATGCCATTAGTGGCTGTTGAGATCCATTCGTTCGGGAAGACTTCTTTCACACCCCCGAGGCCACTTACTAAGGCATATTTTCTGAAAGGACTGTTGAATAAGTCTGTGGTATCTATTTCAAAGCGATAGGTATTGAAATCCGCTATTGGATTAATGGTTGAAGCCTTCAAAACTACGCTGTCATTTGGAATAACGGCATAATCGTAGGGAAGTACAGGCATAATTCCATCAACGTTAATAAAGAGTGAAGTGTTGATTTCATTGTTCCCAAATTCATCATAGTTTTCGTCAATAAAAGAAGGCAAATCAACAGTTACGTTAAAAAGGTTTTGGCCTACACCGATTGAAGGTTGCATAGGCATCATTATGCGAATGGTATCGCGATAATGTAATTCAGAGATGAATTGTGTATAAACTGAGTCAATTTGGGAATTAGGGAAGTTTCTCCGAACTACAAGCTCAAAAGGAGTGGTAATACTTTGTCCTAAATTTGTGAGAACAATATTTATTTCGATACTATCTGTAGATAGGGAAAACTGAGATGGCTGGAAAAATACATCTTGAATTGTTAAGTCAATTTCAGGTAAATTATGCCAATTCACTTTTAATAACGGATCGCCATGCAAAGTCATTTGGGCACAAGTTGTTTCCATTAAGAAAGAATTATTTACTAATTGAATGTTTTCAATTGCTTTACTTACATGGCTTCCAAAAGAATTCCCATAATTGAATTCACTAATTTGCTCATACAGATTAGATGTGTAGGTATTTAAATAACTGGCAAAACCAAGTTTTGTTGACGAAATAAAACTAATTGCCCCTAAATTATTAAGTAACACAAATTTTTCTGAAATTGAATTATAGTTAGGCATAAATATATCTCCAGTGTAGCAAGAATTACCAATTACCATTGGATATTTCCCGGTATTATTCCAATTCTGAGGGTCATCAACATTTTGATCAAAACCTCCACCTGCAGTTCCATGTCCAAAAAACGTCATAAGAGACACTCCATTTTCTATTCGTTCGCTCACGTCTGTACTTAACACAGGATTAAAGGGATTAGAATTATCTTTAAAATATGACGAGACATGTCCTCCAAAATTTTGGTTTTCAATGGTGTTCTTCATTGAATTTAAATAAGATTTAAACAAGTTTTGTTCACTGCTGGTAGTTCCTCCGCCAAAATGTAAGATTTGCTTTTGCCATTCCTTATTGCCTTTATCGTATACATCATTTTGATCTTGATTGTTTTCGTAAGATTGAACCTTATCGAGATAAGCAATAACATCTGCATCATTTTTTGCGGAAATTCTTCCAATAGGTATAAATGGTTTCCAGGATATCCCATCAAATTTACTAGTGAAACAAATATCACTTGATGGATACCCAAAGCTAGGTATTAAACTCTTGTTGTAGGAGAAAGTATTTTTACGGGAGCCTTGTCCAAGCAAAGAGTTAATTTCATTGGCTTCACGGACACCCTTTCCAAGAAGTAGCAATCCAATTGGTTTAGCTGTACTCAAATCATAAGTCATTTTTGCCATTCTTCGAAGTCCAAGTGCGTGTTTTGGTACACCCCCGCCAAATTGAAGATATAATTCATCAACATTAACTAAAATCACATTATGCCCCCCTCCTCCTGGACTAGATCGATAAGATTTGTATTGAGTAGCACTTGAAAGGAGATTTGGTGGATAGAAAATTAGATAGGACTCTTCAAAGTTTAACGAATTAAAGGGAGTGAAATAACCGTTACCATTAACAGGAGAAAGTTGTGTGATTTCTTTAACTTCGGTTTCTGAAGCAATAATTACACGTTGTTTTATTCCGTTACCAGAATTTGGTATCAGCACTTGCCATGTGTTACCATTTTCAACCATTGGTAAAGATCGAGCTATTAGTCCTCCAAAAACGAAGCACCTTGGATTTGTAAGGTTAGCATTTGATAAATCATAACGGTTTTTAGCTTGACTGGCATGATCATCAACGGTAAAATCTGCATATGTTTGATTATTCAGATTTGTGGCTCTGGGGTAAGTGAGTGATACGTAATTTAAAGATTGATAATCTGTAGTAGCTCCTTGATCTCCAATAATTTTAAAAAAAGCATTCGTACTTCCAGCACTTAAATTAGTTACTGCGATTTCTTCATTAATGATGGTTTGTCTATATCCAATAAATATTTCGTCGTAGATAAGAACATTTCCACTTCCAATTTCCCATCGGAGGTGGTGATTACCAACGCCGGTATAGTTTGCATCACTATTCGAAAGACTTTTGGCATGAAATTTTACTGGAGGCGCATCTGTTCCATTGTAAGGGTAAGGTGTTGAGATGGGCACGGTAAGACTTGAACCTGATGCTCCATTAATATTTCCTCCGCCCCACCCTTCTCCTGGTTCAAAGTAGGAACTGTAAGAATTCACGCTATTGAATCCGCCATAATAGTTGGAATTGTAATTGCGTTCACTTTTTTGATAAAAAAAAGTTTTTGGTGTATAGTTTGCAAAGTTTACATCCGTTTCTTGATTAAACCTTTTGTTCAGTCCTGTTCCCCAAGAAAGAAAGTAAAAGATCGTATCGTTGTAGAGACTGTATAATGGATTTCCTATAGTATTAGGGTCATCGTACAATAAGGAATCTAGCCAGCCGTCATTTCGTTCAGCAAAAAATTCGATATAGTCACCAACATCGAAGCTGTTGTCCCCACCATCAACAATACGCAGGGGTAATTCTCGCTCTCGACCAAACACTTGAAAATCACTTGGGTTGATAGTAGCCACAGGTATTCCAGCAGCATTCATGGATGCATATGAAATTTGATGTACGCCAGTAGCCGTTACTGGGAACTTATAATATTGTTGATTGTAGTCTATCCATTCATTTCCATAGGTTTGTCCACTGCTTTGGAGTGCACCTAGTAAAGTCAATATAAAAACAATATATTTCATTTTATTCTTTCTTAAATGCTTCTTCAAACCCAAATTTCAGAGAGATTACATGAGAGAATAGCGCTTCTGACTGATTTCCAATGTTTGTAAATGCATAATCCAAGGTAACTCCTTTGAGTGTAACCCCAAGGCCAATATTCGGCTGAAAAACCAAATACTGTGTATCATCGAAGTTTTTCAAATATTGGAAATTGTTAATCCCGGTGCGTAAAGCGACAATATTTTTATAACCAATCTCAACACCCATCATTGGGTCTATACTTACTACACCAGATTTTATCATTGTATTTCGTCTTCCATCAGTCGTAATGGCAGCATTAATTTCGGGTGACACTGTTATGCCCTTTTCTCCGATATTGAAGTCACGCCGTGCCGCAAGAATCAAGCGAGGAAGGGTAAGTTCCAAACCGTTTTCAGGAATTTCATTGCTTGTCTCTAGGAAAACTTCTTGCATCGAAGCATCGAGGTTAAATATCCAAGCGTTAAAAGTGGAAGTGACGTCTCTAGCCATGGCGGCAAATGTCCACTTGTTCTTTAGTTGGTACATAAATCCTGCATCAATTCCAAATCCCCAGCTCCGTGCAAAATCTCCAGCTCTTCTATGTACAATCTTAGCCGTTCCACCTAAACTCATTCCTTCTATTGGTAATTTGCGGGCATAGGAGAAAAGAAATGCGTAGTCAGCTGCGGTGAAAAGCGTAATCCGATCGTAATCAATTCGTCCTTCATTATCAATGAGCTGAGTCGTATTTGGAATATCGTCCACCCCAAACCGTATAGCGGCAAAACCTACTGTACTTTGATCGTCTATGCTGTGTGCGATTCCCAAGTAATCATATTTCGCAATTCCGGCAAAATACTCAGAGTGCATAAGACCTATATCAAGGTCGTTCGTTACATGTGTGAGACCAGCAGGATTCCAATAAGCCGCCGTGACGTCATTTACACCTGCAACTAAAGAGTTTCCCATGCCTAAGGCACGCGCGCCCACCCCAATTTGAAGGAATTCGTTTGAGTATTTTGGCGCATTCGTTCCTTCTTCTTGTCCAAAGATGAGCCAAGGTAAAAGAAAGATACATACCAATAGGACAACTTGATTATTCATAGGTTACGCTTAACTACAAAATTACATAAATATTGTGAATATTTTTAGTTTGCCTAGTTTTTTTATATTGACGTTTGAACCGTCCAAACGTTGACTGGGGAATACAAATCTCTTTTGAATATGTTCCTAAGAAGACAATTTACGGAGGTAAGAAAGCATTCGATAATGGCTCATTGGTTTTATTCTTTTTCGAGATTAGAAAAAAACATTTATTTTGCACTATGTTTTCTATTCCAAATATTCTAACAGCATCGAACCTGTTATCAGGGTTATTCAGCATTGTTTTTTCATTGTCTGGACGGCTGGACTGGGCTGTTTTAGCCATTTTTATTGGCGCCGTATGTGACTTTTTTGACGGGTTTGCTGCACGTCTGCTTAATAAACAAGGTGAATTAGGCAAGCAATTGGATTCTTTGGCTGATATTGTAACTTTTGGAGTGGCTCCCTCAATTATGGTGTTTGTTTTACTGATTATATCAAGTGCTTGGGATTTGATTCAAACAGGAGGTGGGGCTTTGAATAATTTATGGTTAGACGGTACCATGGGCTATAGTGTGAGTCTGTGGGTGGGGGTTTACTTAAATGACCTTGTAGGGAACGAGCACCCAGATTACCCGATGATGTTCTCCGGGTGGAACTTAATTTATCCGCTTTTTGCTTTCTTCATTGCATTTATGAGCCTATTTCGTTTAGCTAAATTTAATTTGGATGAACGTCAGTCTAATGGATTCATTGGTTTACCAACACCCGCCAACACGTTGTTTTTTGCTGCTTTTGCGCTTATGCTATGGGATGGCTTTGGGGCTGAGGATTGGAGGACCGCACTCAGCATGACGTTAATAAAGGATCAAGTATTACTGTTTTTCGTGGTGTTATTCTCCTTGCTTCTGGTTGCCGAGTTACCACTTTTCTCTTTAAAATTCACTTCATTTAGTTGGAAAGAGAATCAATTGCGAATTGTATTTCTTGGTATTTCAGCTATTTTGATATCAACACTGTTTGTTTGGGCACTTCCTTTGATTATTCTGCTTTATATTGGAATGTCTTTAGGTAAGTATTCAATGAAATCCTCTAGCTAGTCTTTCGTGGGTATCATTTTTATTTCAATAACCCATTCAAGCACAGGGTGTGGGTACTGAGAAACGGTGTAACTTTTGCCGTCTTTAGTAGACATTCCCCAAATGTAATAGTCCTCATAACGGGAGGTAGAAATTGCTTTTTGACTAAAATATGAGAAGAATGGCGCAATAGATTCCTTCTTTTCGCTTACAATTAAAATACTGTTCTGCTCAAACTCATTCCCTCTATTGTAAACCGCACAAGTGCTCTCCTGTTGGGAGAATAATGGAGCTAAGGAATCAATTTTTTCAAACAGGTTAGAAGGCCATTCTTCAAATAGTACTAATAATTCTTCTGTTGGATTGAGACCAGTATTGGTCTGAGTTGGAGTTTGGTTATTTGAGCAATTGACAAACATTAAACTAAGAGAAAACAATATCACTTTCTTCCACAAGTGCATCACCACGCATTTTTAAAAATAATTGGATCAAAGCTACTACATCTTTTTCACAATAGACCTTGATTCGCTCCAAATCGTTATCTTCATAATATACGCGGGCTACATCTGCCCCTGAGATATCGTCCTTAGGAGTGGGTATATTAAAAATATGACAGAGTAAAGCCAGAGATGTGAAGTGTTTGTAATCACCAAATTTCCAAAGTTCTAATGTATCTAAATGATTCACTTCCCAGGGTTTTTTACCTGCAATGTCTAACGGAGGTGGAAGCGGAATTCCTAAAACCAACATTCGTCTTGCGATATATGGAAAATCAAATTCTTTAGCGTTATGGCCACAGAGTAAATGATAGGGAGAACTATAATGCTCAGATAATAAAGCACTAAACTGGCGTAGCAATGTTTCTTCGTCGTCGTGGTAGAATGATTTCATGCGAATGGATTTCCCTGTTCTTGTCTCGCGAACAAATCCGCATGAGATACATACGATTTTCCCAAATTCAGCGTAGATTCCAGCTCGTTCGTTATATAGGTCACTAACTGATTTATCTTCTTTTTGGAGAAATCTAGTTTTCAAGTTGAATAATTCTGCCGATTTTTCATCGACATCATCAAATCGATATACTAGTGGTACAGTTTCGATATCTAGAAATAGCACTTTTTCTAATTGAACTTTTTGAAGCATTTTATGTGTTTTTTCTTCCTAAGTTAATTTAAAAGATGAATTAGTTAAAGGTTTTTTTATCAAAATTCTCTAATTTCAAGAGAAATTAACCAACACTATCATGACAAATCAAGAAATGGGTAAGTTTGGTGAAGACTATGCTGCTTCCTACTTACATAAAAATGGGTATCAAATTCTCGATCGGAACTATAGATTTAAAAAGTACGAAGTGGATATTATTTGTAAGCATGATGATTACTTGGTATTTGTAGAAGTAAAGGCGAGAAATACCAGTGAGATTGGTCCTCCATGGAAAGCCGTAACCCGAGTAAAACAACGTCAAATCATACAATGTGCGCATCAATACATAATATCAAAGGATATTGATGCGGAGGTCCAATTTGATATTATTTCTATCGTTCATAATAATTCAGGCACTTTCCTAGAGCACTTTCCTAGAGCATTTTACGCAATGTAATACGTTCTTTATCATCAATGATGAATTGCACGTTCAATTCACTATCTTTGTGCGCTAAACAAATTAATAATGTCAAGTAGCAGAGGAAGTCAGAGAGTAGGAAAATCAAAACCGACTAATAGAGGAGGGGGAAAGCCAAAACGTGCAAAAACAACCACTCGAACAGGTAGGGCGATAGAGCCTTCAGCGAGTAAACGAAAGCCAAGTGGGCCGCCGATGCCAAAATTTTCGGAAGATGTTCGGTTGAATAAATATTTGTCGAATGCAGGTATTTGTTCAAGAAGGGAAGCTGATGTGCTTATTGAAACAGGCGTTGTTACCGTTAACGGAGAGATTATTACGGAATTAGGTTATAAGGTGAAGCCTAATGATGTCGTTAAATATGATGGAGAACGTATTAATACTGAAAAGAAACAATATGTCGTTCTGAATAAACCTAAGGATTTTGTTACTCGAGGCGATGATCCGTTGGCTCGAAAAAATGTAATGGGATTGGTAATGAGAGCATGCAAGGAGCGCATTTTTCCACTCGATAAGATGGACAGAGAAGCGACTGGTTTATTGCTTTTTACAAACGATAGTGACTTAACCAAAAAGCTGACCCATCCCAAGCAGAATTTGACACGTATTTATCACATAACAGTTGACAAACCTTTTCAAGCCGAGCATTTGGAGAAAATGATGACCGGGGTTCATATGGACGATGAAATGATGAGGGTCACCAATGCAAGTTATGTAGATGGAAAAACAAGCAGAGAAATTGGTGTAGAAGTTAAAACTATGCGCACCAAGAATGTAGAACGCATGATTGAGCGTCTTGGATATTCAATTGTCAAAATTGATCGTGTTCAATACGGACCATTAACGAAAAAGGACTTGCCCAGAGGACACTACCGTCACCTCACAGTGCAAGAAGTTGCGTTTTTGAAAATGATTTAGTTATGAAGAAGCTGATTCCACTATTTTCTGTTGGGTTACTTTTTTTATTCACCAATTGTCAAGAAGCTGAAGGTACAATTCAAGAAGTTGGTTTCACGTCCTATTTTTTTCCTTCAGACAGTTTGGTGCCCTACATTTACGTATTCAGCGATGAGAAAAGACCACTAGATGAGCGGTTCTTACGATTGTATCGTTTAGAAAATGACAGAGATACTTCCTTCGTGGTAGAGCGCTTCAATAGCTCTTTTAAAATAACAGAAGGGTTCACTTTTAAGTTGAATGATTCCCTAACAGTAATAGATCATATGGTTGTTGATCGGGACGGGTTGAAGCGACAGTCAAACGTGACGTCGAATTATTCTTTTCCGATTTACACAGATATGGTAGCACACTTTATCGCTGATTTTCCTGGTGTAGCTGATTCAACGGTAATAGTTCAAGATTCTAAAAAGCATATTTTTAACTCGGATACGACTTATGTGTTATTTGGAAATGAGCTCCCCGCAATTCTTGTCAAAGATACAATTCGATGGTACGAATTGAGCTCAGGCTCAAGTGAAATGCGCAAACAAATGGTTGTTACAGATAACATTTATGTGAAGGGATATGGGTTAGTTGAATGGGGTTCTGAAGATAAGTCTGTCGTATTCACTTTGCGGGTTGTTTTGAGTGATGCCTGGTGGTCGGAACACGCTCAAGCACCACAAGTTAGGTTCTAGCCAACTTTAAGGCATAATATTTGCTAATTCTGCAGAACAATTGAAAAGAAGATGAATTACTTACTTTATTTACTGGTTACGGTTTCACTGAGTCTTGCGACAATAAATATCATTCCATTTTCGGAAATAGAAACAGCTTTTCAAACAGGTGATTCTGGAAAGATAATGGAGCTCTCAAAGTCGAAATTGATAATTAATCTTGATGGTAGGGAAGGTGTTTATAGCCAGCCTCAGGGAAACCAAGTTTTAAAGACCTTTTTTAACGTAAATCCACCGAAAACTTTTTCTTTTTCATTCAAGGGAACAGAAAAAAAAATGGGGTCCTATGCGTTAGGACTGTTCACTTCTTCAAATACATCTGTCTTTAAAGTAAGTTTGAAATTCTTAAAGGAGGGAGATGTATATAAGATTGAATCATTGGCAATAAAAAAACAATAGTTGATTATCCGAATAGGTGAAAATAAAATTAATTTGTGTTGGCAAGACGGGTAAGAAGTTTCTGGAGGAGGGAGAGCAGGAATATGTCAAGCGACTTCGTTACTATCTAACTTTTGATAGAATTGAACTTCCGGATGTAAAGCAATCTAGAACACTTAGTGAAGAACAAATTAAGTCTCGCGAAGGCGAAATGATTCAAGCAAGAATCCAACCTGGAGAAAAAGTCTTTTTATTGGATGAAAAGGGTAAGGAATTCAATTCTGAACAGTTTGCCGAGTTTTTACAAAAACAATTTAATCAAGGAGGGCAAGCAATTGTGTTTGTGATTGGAGGACCTTATGGCTTTTCTGATGCGCTTTATAAAACTGCTACAGGAAAGATTTCTTTGAGCAAAATGACGTTTTCACATCAAATGGTACGCATGTTTTTTGTAGAGCAACTATATCGATCAATGACAATTTTGAGAGGTGAGCCCTATCACCATCGTTAAAACTATACCATTTCAACAGCTTCAACACGCACCACTTCAGGCGCTACCTTTTTAACGGCTTCTTCAAGACCAGCTTTGAGCGTCATTACACTCATTGAGCAATCGCGACAAGCTCCAAGTAGTTGCACCCGAACGACACCCTCTTCAGTTATTTCAACTAGCTCCATATCCCCACCATCTGCCTCAAGAAAAGGTCTTAACTGTTCTAAGGCCTCATTCACTTTTTCTGTTACACGTTCTATGTCTAGTGCCATTTTATTTTTTCTTTTGGTCTACTTCTAAGACAAATTTACGAACTAATTCATCAAATGCTGCAGAAATCGGTGTGTTTTCCTGATAAACAGCTGGGCGACCAATGTCTCCTGATTCGCGTACGCTTTGGACGAGCGGGATGTGTCCCAAAAAGGTTTGTCCCATTCCCTTCGCTAGGTTTTTCACACCATCTCTCCCGAATATGTAATACTTATTTTCAGGAAGTTCCAACGGTGTAAACCAAGCCATATTTTCAACTAGACCAAGCACAGGTACTTTAATGTTATCAAGTTTAAACATATTTACTCCTTTACGTGCATCGGCTAATGCAACTTCCTGAGGGGTTGATACAATAACTGCTCCATCCAGGGGCACAGTTTGAACCAATGAAAGGTGAATATCTCCAGTTCCTGGAGGTAAATCAATAAGTAGGTAGTCTAGTTTCCCCCAATGAGTGTCTGTGAACATTTGAGTAAGTGCCTTTGAAGCCATAGGGCCTCTCCAAACTATTGCATTGTCGGCTTCTGTAAAAAACCCGATAGACATAATTCCTATACCATAACTCAAAACAGGAGTCATTTTTCGTTCTCCGTCTACCTCAATGGTTTGCGGTCGTTCTCCTACTATATCAAACATTGTGGGCATCGAAGGACCATAGATGTCAGCATCAACGATTCCAACTTTGTAACCAGCTTTAGCTAATCCCCCAGCTAAGTTTGCCGTAACAGTAGATTTTCCCACTCCTCCTTTTCCAGATGCAATAGCGACAATATGCTTTACTTCCGGAAGGATTTTTCTTCGGGCGGATTTAGCATCGACTGGTAATCCGATTACTGTAGTGTTCACCTCAATATGATCACCAAGAACTCTTTTCAAGGCAAAGTTTACCGCTTCTTGCATTCTTTTTCGAGCGTGGAGGGCTGGGTTAACTACGTTTACGGTAAGTGAAATAACGTTGCCTTCAATGGCTAGATTTTCTATCAGATTTTGGGAAATAATATCCTTTTTTAAATCAGGCTCAATCACATTTCCGAGTGCCTCTAAAACTTTGTCGCGTGTAACTTCCATTTGTATAATTTGCAGTACAAAGGTACATATTTGTTCCTCATTTTATGGCGCATTTTTAAGTAATCATAGAGTTTAGTAGGGAATAGACATTTTTCAACATTATCAAGGGAGTAATTGACTTGTTTTTTATATTATTGTGTTCAAATCAACTACATACATGCGAAAAATTATTCTGTTTGGATTGTCGATTATTTGCATCTTAAACGCTGGATGCTCTAATAATTACGAGGCATCGACGCCATCAACTTCTTCAACAATGAAAATCTCTGACTCCACCATGGTTGTGTCAGAACTGAATGCCAAAGAATTGGCATTGATCCATTTGAGTTGTCTATCACGCCTGGATTTGGAATGTAACGACTCCATTAATGAAGGAGGGGTAGTGTTGTTTGCCCCGTACACTTCTT
>Ga0181574_10002799_pt1 | contig 15714 bp, 6 predicted proteins | sample 101ome_24_FD_145600 | JGI IMG/M metagenome (GOLD analysis project Ga0181574, IMG submission 145600) | Coastal salt marsh microbial communities from the Groves Creek Marsh, Skidaway Island, Georgia - 101410AT metaG (spades assembly) | ecosystem: Environmental > Aquatic > Marine > Intertidal zone... | reverse complement strand
TGATGAATTTCGTTGCATGCTACATTCCGCAATCCCCGCGGATCAGATGCCCGGCTCCTCAAAATTACAGTGCATTTGCGATCCTGGCAGGTATGAGGATAATAATATATGCAAAGAGTGTTCTGCTGGTTCCTACTGCATAAATGACCTGTCATATTCTTGCAATCAAGACGGTACCGACTTGACGTCGATAAGACTGGCGAGTGATGTTAGTGACTGCCGCTGCAAGCCAGGTTGGTTTCGAGTTGCACTGGAGGCATCTTGTCAACCGTGTCCGAAAGACTATTACTGTCCTGCCAGCACGGACGTGGAGACATTTCCAAATGTCTTTCGGTGCCGTGATCACTCGTTTACAATCGAAATAGGCGCAAGCAGTGTTACGGAGTGTCTATGCAACTCGGGATACAAACTAAGCTTGGAAGGAAGTATGACAGTATGCACAGAGTGTAACAAAGACGAGCTGTGTCATGGTATGACAAGCGAAGAAATACAATGTCCTGGAAATAGCGTGGCAAACCAACAACAAGACGCGTGTGTGTGTGATGTTGGATTTCAACGTGGTCCTGCTGGAACTTGCGTGTCGTGTGCACGTGGAACCACGCGCGAAAGCATTGATGAACCGATGTGTACAGCTTGTCCGGATGGAAAAAAAGAAGCTTCTGGGGTGTGTGTGGACTGTGAAGCTGGGGAGGTTTCAGGGCAGTTATCCAATGATGCTGGCCCTACGATCTGCAAATGCCCGGTTGGCACCACGTACAACTTTGGAAATTCCCCGAGATGCGTTTCTTGTGAGGAAGGCAAAGTTTTCAGTGTTGTTGAAAATAGAGACTACGATCAAGGAGAGTGTACTGGGTGTACAGCGGGGAAGTTTTTGAGTGGTGGTGCCTGCGTGGGTTGCCCATCGGGATCTTCGAGTGCTGCCGAAAGTACGTCTGTCACTGATTGTGAGTGTGCTTGTGATGGTTGTCATGACGAAAATTTTTGCGAAGTCTTGTTGTTTGGGAAATATGGAGCGTGCGAGGGCTCGTGTCCAGATCGCGTGAGTTGTTCTGCGTGTGAATTGGGAAAATTCAAGAGTAGCATTGGAAACGAAGGTCTTTGTGAAAATTGCGACTTCGGGAAGTACTCAGACGAGACAGGAAAAAGCGCGTGTGAGACTTGCGAAGATCGCGCAGCAACGACACTTTCTGAAGGTTCACGCAGTCCTGGTGATTGTTTATGTGTGGCGGGATATGGCCTTGATTCGGGTTCGTGTAGCGCATGCGAGCCTGGCCACTTCAAGGCAGATGTTTCAAACGCACCATGTAGTGAATGTGAGGTAGGTAAGTATGTGGAAAGTATGAGGGCCGAGAGTTGTGACCCATGTGAGGGTTTCAGATCAACAATTCAGACTGCCAGTACATCTGTACAGGACTGTCTATGTGACAAGGGATATTATCAACAAAGTTATAATGGTGAGTGTCGGGCTTGCTCGAGTGTTACTTTCAAAGACTGGATTGGAAACGAACTTTGTTGTTACTGTGGAAATACGTGTGGAGATCGTGATTTTCAAAATACGGACGTAGATACAACAATACCACGGGATCAGGTTCGATGTGTTGATTGTACATATATCTATCAAGGTAATGCCGCGGGCTCCTATGGCAGGCTATGTCAGTGCATTCCTGGCTGGCAGTTTATAGACACCGTAGCACAGTGTGAAAGATGTCCACATCACCAAATTCAACCGGGATATTCATATTCGTTAGATGATCGGACACCACGATGCAAAATTTGCACAGACGAGCATTTCTTTATAGCTTCTAGTGTGGATTGTGGTAAATGTAGCATAAATCACGTCAACGACGGCACTGATTTTACAGATGGCATAATATACAGAGACGACTCAACACAAATATGGGGTCGCGACCAGAGTGACTGCAGATGTTTGATGGGGTACGAACCAGACACAGAATCAGCAAATTGTATTCGGTGTGTTCCAGGAAAGTATCAATCACAAAGAAGTCACGAATATTGCCAGTCATGTGATTTAGGAAAGTATGGCCCGGATTATGCCAGGTCGTCTGATTGTATTTCATGTCCTAGTAATTCCAACACCGAAGCGGGTGGAAGCACAACAATAAGCGACTGTATTTGTGACACGGGTTATGAGAGAGTTGGAGACGAGTGTGTTGCGTGTGCCTCTGGCAAGTATTACGGATCTTTGAATAGCTGTCAATCATGTGAGTCGGGGTCTTATCAGGACGAGACGGGGAAAACGACATGTAAAAATTGTGGGACTAACGCGGAATCAATTGCTCCATACGACGACGAAAGCACATGCCGATGCATTAGTGGATACTCTAGTGTCACAGCGTCTGTGCCTCTGACGTGCGAGGTATGTGTGGCGGGAAAGTATTCGTCTCTTGAGTCTGGGGCGCGTGTGTGTGTGGATTGTCCTGACCACAGCACGACGGAATTCGCGGGTGCAGAGGATATTTCGGCGTGTGTATGCGACCGAGGGGCTGGGTTTGCAGAGAGCGTGTGTAAGTTGTGTGAAGTTGGTTATTACAAGGACACAATAGGCAATGATCCTTGTCTGCCATGTGGCTCTGAGAAGACCACACAGACTGAGGGAAGTCAAAGTATCGACGACTGTCAGTGTAATTCAGGACTGGGTTTTTTTGAATAGTTATTTTAAAGATTCTATTTGCTATTATTCACTGCCATAAAAGCATAAAATGCCAAGTAAAGCGTGTGTGTGCAAGCGCAAACGCGAGTACTGCAAGATTCACGGCGGGGGGTCGCTCTGTGCAAAGCACCAGATACGGCGCGACCGCTGCCGGGAGTGTGGTGGAACTGCTTTTTGTAAACCGCATTCGCGACGGGACTGTGGTATTTGTTTTCCCCTCCGCGGCCTTGTATGTAAAGTGCGCCATGCAGTGCGACGAATCCTGAAGAAAAGTGGCAAGCAAAAAAACTCTTGCTCGGAAAAGTATCTGGGGTGTTCGTACTCGGAATTTCTACGGCATATGCAAGTCAAGGTGGATATGTGGAATACAATATCGGGAGATAACCTCACACTGTCTGAGATGAACATCGACCACATCAAACCCCTGACCCTCGCAACTACAGAGAGTATATGTGAACTCACACATTTCAGCAATTTGCAACCTCTTCCTTCAAAAGTTAACATACTGAAAAAGGCAGTGTGGTCACAAACAGACGAGATTTTCTGGCAAAAGTACATCCACAAAAACACGGAATGGCGTGGGATCTATTTACCGGAAAACATTCCCGGTCTCTCTCTATCATGGTGTGTCTAGCACTCTTTATTCATAACAAAAAGTCTATGGCTCTAGGGCCAAAAGAGATATTGGTAATGTGTTATGGAACGAGTTCACATAGTACCATACGTTGCATCCTCAAAATTAGCTGGCAAGCCTTTGATATCCTTCTGCTTCTTCTTCTTCGGCTTGCCCGGTTTTTTCGGCTTTTCTTCGTCGTCATCGTCGTCATCTTCATTGCCATCTGGCTTTTTGCGCTTAGTTTCGGGCATCTCGACATCGTCGCCACCATTCTTGTAATTGACGGCATTATTAGCAGTCGCACCAGCCTGCTTGAGAAGCTCATTAAATTTGAGCTCCTTGGGTAGCTGACCCATTGCTACCGCCTCCCCCTTAAAAGGAAGAAACGGATTGTGAGCCTTGACAAGCTGATAAAAGACCTTCGGGGTACGCTCTTTCGATTCCGCAAAACCGAGGGCCACCTTGCCCCAGCGCGTGGCAACCTCCTTCTTCTTTGCTTCTGGCAGGCGTTCCGAGTTCTTCTCAAGGGCTTCAAGAAGCTTGGAAGGATGATCATGACCCACAAGGGTGTTGTCAATCCGCGGTATGGCCGTATCGAAGCCCTCGTTTGGGTCAGAATCGACCCCAGGCCCGTTCGAACCAGTACTGTCGCCTGCCTTCCCCACAGACGGGGGGGTGTCTGAATTTTTGGTTTCACGCCTGGCTTCCCAAGCCTTGAGGTCTTCTGCTTTAGCATTGGTCAAGATTTCAGCAAGACCACCCCTGTCGTCGGCAGCAGTGATTGTGATGGTCACCTGGTCAGTCTCCGTATGCTCTTCGACTTCGATAGAGTACGGTGCCTGCTCAATGCCACACCTCCTTTTCTGCTGTCCCAACCAGGTGAACAAGACATGTGTATATTGACAGATGACAATTTTCTCCCCGCCATTGATACAGATCTCGAATTTGGCTATGCCAAACCTAGCCACCTCCCTGAATTTTGTATTGCACGTAGCTATTTCTTCGAATTGCTTTGTCTCGACCTTATTCAAGTTAAAAAAATCGAAGTCGTGGTCTTTGCTCGATCCGGTACCCATGTTGTTGTGATTGAGTGTGTCTTTACTCTTTTTATACCTTCACAGACTTAAATACTGGTGAGTATTTTTAGCTCTGTATTTTTGGATTTAAGAAAAATATCTCACACATAACGCCTTGTACAAAATTTTCCCCCGAAGCGGAAAATAGAGATGTCACAGAGATATACAGTTCAAAGGTAAAATGGGGAGAAATGGATGTTTTATTGAGTAATCGTGCTCTTCTTTGTAGCATTATGCACGAAGATACGCACCACTGCACTGTGAAGGATCTGCCCAGCACGTGGATGGTTGTTGTGGACAACGGCACCGTGAGACCTGTCTGTTCTGCCACACTACCATGTGGGCATCATTACCACGTTTCTGCACTTGCTTTGCATTTTATGTGTAATCAGATGCGTTGTGCGGTGTGTAGAAGAGGAATTGATGAAAAGATGCGGGAATCTGTTCTGCCGGAGACCATTAGGGCTGAATTTTCAAAGCGTGTCACTGACATTACTGATAACACACGTGACAACACAACAGAGTCCCGAGACGTTTTTCATTACAACCAGATCAGATACGACCCGATCGTATACACAAATAATTTTCTGTTCATATTGGAGCACGTGGGGCATGATGTTCCATCTGTAGTACAGCAAAGTCCGTGCGTCACGCATATCCAGACCCCCGAAAATGCGAATGATCCCAATCTCCAAAGTATCATCTGCCGACCACAGTACTGGATGAGCCGGCATATACAGAGAACCGTCAATAATAGCAGTGCGGACACACTTCTCCGTGTCGGAATTACACACCCGCTGCTGTTGCTCCCGATCACGACAGATACGCTGTTACTGGACACACAAGAAAGTGTGCGAAATGTGAGTCTGTGTGCCACGTGGGCTCACCACGAACCGGTGGGGAGTGTGTGTATATCACAAGAGCAGTGCATTTTTAAGATTCGCCTGGGTACTATTCAAGAACTTATGACACGCTCCGTAAATGAAATGTTGCGTGTGCATTTCCAAGCTGGGTACTAATATATTTTATATAACACGCACTAGACAAGCAAATAAGTCAACTCGATGAGCGTAAGTCTGCTTTGAAGGGTCTGATAAACAGCTCGTCGGCAGAGGATCAAATAAACTCCAGTATAAAATTAGATCTGTTGATGGCCAACACCACTCGCTACAAGGCAGACCGTAACGGTGTCGAGATTATGAACCTGGTTTTGGAGAGCATCAGAAACTTTCTAGGATTGAATGTGTTTAATTTTGAAATAGGGACGCAGGAGCTGGATAACATGACGTCAAATACGTTTTTCAGGAATAGTGAAGTGTCGAAGTTTTACCCGTATACCAAAAGTTCCGATATCACGGGACGTGGCAACACAAACAAGGTTGATGGGGTGTGGAAAATTCGCGTGCTGTCGAGGAGAAGAGAGGTACTGCGTTTTGTTTTGAATCTGGAGGTCGATGAGCAGGACAAGAAGCAAGAGGTTTTCAAGTGTGCGACTAAAATGTATCAGGCTGTTGATTTTGCGCGTGCGTTTTCGCCTCTACTCCCTGTATTTACAGTACGCAGTAATCTTATTGAAGTGGGTTGTGTGGATATGCAAGAACACAAAAACAGCACAAACAGCGTGATAACGGGAATGAATAACGAAGTGGTGAACGGCCCAGAGCTGAAACCTATCGACGCACAGTTGCAGTATGCCAGAATCTGTCGGCTGATGAAGAGGTTGACGGCAGCACATGTGCATGTCGTATGCGAGATTCTGCGGTTTTACTGTGAGGTGGGTGAACTATGGTCGAATCTATACCCCGACGGTAACAGTGATCACGAGATCTACGATATCCACTGTTTTATTGGAAACTTCGCCGTGAATTCGGCTGAGTACGTGAGAGTCCAGGACCCCCAGCCCGCACCAATTATCTTGAAAGGTAGTGGCATTGCTGATATAGGCTTTGATGACCCATCCAACCACGATGCGCACAAGAAACAGCCCCGATGCACAGTACCATCAATTTTTGGGGCAACAGCAACAAAGCAGAATGATAAGATTTGGGATTTTTGGCACGCAAAGGTGAAGAGAATGGAGTCAATTGAATTGAAGTCCTTTAGAGATGTGCATGTACAATATCTGGCAGTGCAGCGCGTGAACATGCGCGCAGCCATCAAAAAGCACCGAGAATGGCAAAACAAAGGGAATGTAAATCTTGACAAGTCGTCAATATCAAGCTGGGATGGTATTTGGTATGTGGAAGACATCCGGCAGTTTTTGATGTTTGTAAAGAAAATTACCAACGGTACTCAGGTCAGCAATTTTTTTGATACTTTGAGTACGTGGGGACTCCACTTCGAAACACAAGCATCGGATAAGGCCGTCTTTAAGGAAAATATTGAAGAGAATAAAAACAGAGAAGAAAATCTGAAGAGAAGAGGAGTCAACGCGGCAGTTGAATTAGCGTTGTATGATGTCCTAATGACCTACCCACCATTGAAGTACCTATCATCGACGACGAGAAAAGCTCCATTCAACACCACGACGAAAAATACGTTAGTCAATATCAATGGTAAATTCTGGCCTGACAATTTCTATACAGACAAGCATTATTGGCTCGATAATGGCCTGGGTTACACCGTCATGAGCTTGGTTGATGAGATGGAAAATGCGCTTTTTTCAATGTGGCGAGAAAATATCGCAGACGTTGACACTGGAGAGTTGATTTCATGGCATCGCAAGAGCACACCAGCAATATCCATGATCACCATCTTGAATGTTTTGAAGCGTGTGAACTCGCGCTCAAGTATCACGGTACGAAAACATCACCACTTTGAGGCAAATTCTTCTTTTGAGCGCAACAACGATAACGAGTTGCTCTCGATCAAAAATACAAATGTAATATCGGGTAAGAAGAAGAGTAGCAAAACTCTTTTCTCCATGTGTCTACACTCTATTTCAAATAACACCCCAAAACTAGACGACAAAATGAGTGAATATATCGCATCATTTCAAATCCCGGATGCTGCCGTATTTTTTCGAATGATTCGATGCACCAATTTATACGCACTGCAACAACTACAGCATGAAATGGACCGAAATGAAGACTTCAAAAAGAAAATTGATAGTGTTTTGGGTGAATTTAGCATCGGGATTCAGTTGGAGATCAATACACTCATTATGCTGGCGGAACACGACGACGAATTACTGATGTACATGACGTTTGAGACCGATTCGTTAGACACCGGCGAGGATTTATACACAAATCTTCCAAAGACCGTTAGGGTGTGTGATATGTGGAACAATTGCTTCCAATTTGTCTCGAATCTACAGAAAAAAATGAGTGCATGGATCACACCAGAAAATGGTAATGATGATGTTTTCCGGGTATTACCTCGACAGTGTCTCAAAAATATTGCAGATAGTGGTCTGGCACATAAGTTGCGAAATCATACGGCTATGTGGAGGATTCTGATGGGTGTACAGCCAGTGGATTTTCTCACTCTATACGAAAAATGGAGAGGTGGCGACTACCGTTCTTTAAACTCATTTAAAACCAAGCAAGTTGTTATGGATATATTTTCACGGCTACCAGACATGCACAATCCATATTTCAAAGACATCCGCGACCTACAACCATGGGTGGTGGTGGCACTTGCATGTCGGCTCGGGGTTCTGTTGGCACAGGAAGTAGTGCTACAAACCAGTTTACTGGGCGTCAAAAATGAACTTGACGTCATAGAATACAAAGATGATATATTTGAAAGATGTATGTGCAAAGTCAGAGACCCACCTGGCATAAAAAGGCAAAGCTTGGGAGTACATAAAACAGAGACAGTAGAAAGAGGTCCTTTGCGCATGCTACCCATATGTATGTCGGGAAATCGAGGTGGGGGCTCGCGGAATGACAAAGAGAAGGCTGTTGTGTATTGTAGAGTATTCAAATACAATCCACTAAAATGGACAAAAATTGAAGACACTATGTTGGCAGATTATGATCTAGACAAACAACCTAAAGTAAAAAATAACAACATCGAAAAAAGGTTAGGATCTAAATTGAACAGTGCTGAAGATGAGATTAATCTTAGTGTAGAGGATTATCTCGAAATATGGGACGAGGATGATGACATTGGACCTCATAAATTTTGGGAGCGAGATACTAACAAGCGTATTTTTTTTAGAATGGACACGAACTCGTGGACTCTGGTCATGGACGTATATTCACTGAACCATGTTCTGATTTCAAAGATGTTTCACAACATTGAAAACAGTGATATGCACGATGAGAAAACATTCATCGATGATTATGTGCGCGTCTCGCCAAGTCTACCGGGTGTAATTAATATTTTTGGCACGGATGGAGATTCTTTTAAATTTTCTAGCGTGGACCTCTGCACACGCACGGTTTCGGTACAACGGGAATTGTTCAATGACAATGGTAATGATTTCACACACAGCAAATATCATATAACTATGGGTGAGAGCTACCCAGACGTCTTTGTTTTCAAGGATGACAGAATATTACGATTTAGAGTTCCCGTGGATGAAAGTCCTTCAAAAATTCCAGATTTACGAGTATATAATATGGTAAATTACGACCATGATGACGTAATATACCATGCGACGATAGCGTGTGACCGCTTTGTTGTGACTGTAAGTAAAGTGGATAAGAGAGTGTATGAATTCGAGCTCCCTACTACAAGTTATTCATCCTCAGTGACAAGTAGTTCCGAATTCACAGACATCGCTGAGGAAACTAAAACTTTGTATAATATTCACTTTTATGACTTGATGAGAGAAGAAATTGGAAGTACAGGCCTTGATCCTGCCAAGACCTATCTTTATAACATTCACGACTTGGAACTGTTGATCCCACATCCACCAATCAGCATCCGGATGTTGGGTTCCATGACGTTGAAAGATGTTGCAAGTGGTGTAACATATAATGTTTTATGTCTGCAAATTATATGCGCGGATACCATCCGGGCCAGAAAAGAAAGGCACAATTTTTTGCGCTATGTATTTGAATTCAGTTTACCAAACGGATTTAATGGGGTCTCAAAAAAGGAGTATAAATATCGTTTATTATCCATACACAGAGTCGCAAAGGTAGATCAAGAAGTCGAATATTCTGATACAATTAGAGAACCACCCGAAACCATTTATCACGAAGACCATTGTGTTGTTGATGATGATACAATACATGTGCATAATGGTTCAGACTCAATTGGCGCAAGAACAATGCAGCTCAAAAATTATTCACTTGCTGATGTTATGGATCTACAGACGTTGCGTGGCCGGTCGACGTCTGAAAAGGCCAGAAATCAAATAATTGCAGAGACTGAATTCTGGATCTGTTGTGGTGTAACACGGCCATCATTGGAAGCTGAATCTGAGTTCAAACTAAACAATACTAATGCATTACATATGATTCTAGACGAAGAGTTTAAAAAACGTCTTCTGGAAATAGGCAGCAAGGATACATGCGTGTGTAAACTGAGTTCTACGGCTCGTCGGGTTTTTGATGGAATTACTATCACATTCGATCAGTACATTGTTGACACACGAAATTTTTATTGGATGCCGCTGCAAATCGACGATAGTAATGCGGTCTACATAGATAAATTCAGACCTCCGTTCACAGACCCTGGCCCACATCTGACATCGGATACAGGGATAATTTATTCAGACGCGATTAACCGTGCCATATACCAAGACTCGCGTATCGAATCCTCTATGAAAGTGGCATTTTCCATGGTAAAACCACAAGCTCTACTCATGCCCGTTTCAGGGAAAAAAAATTTCCATCCGGATTCGGGATATGAGTATGCCTTGTGTTCTATCAGACATAGTGCATCCGAAATATCGGATGATGCAACCAAAGGCTATGGATTTACAACGTTCCCACATGGTATGAGAGACCATGAAATAATACTGGGTCCCAGACATATCATGTCATTAAATGATTTCGAGGCAGACGGCTCGGATCATGAAGAAAGTGACAACAAACAAGATACGGCTGTCCAATATGAGTTGCATGCAGAGTGGCAGGCTTGCGAAATTGCACACCTTTCTTCCTCCGAAGATGCTCTCGTATCCAACTCACAAAACCTCGCACACGAGGGTCTAGAGATGTGGAGTGTAGCTGTGACGTCCTGCCTGTCGCTTGAATCGTCGATTTTAGTGAAATCGGACTCGGATTCTTTCAAATTACTGCCCACAAAATGTGGATTTCAACCTGGTTTGCGTGGGAACGCATCGCTGGGCTCTTTCCTGTATTATACGACAGATGTGCTTGAGGAGGTGGATGGCTTTGACAACCAGTATACAAAAAAAAGTATTGCGAGATGGAGTGGTCATACAGACCATTCCCTTTCTAAGCCTATGAGAACGGTAGTGACTGCATTTCCGACTCCATGGACGGTTGCGGCAGGGGAATTCTGGAGGTTGCGCAACTTCCAGAGATTTTTGCTGTCTTTGTGGTGTGATTACTGTCTTGTACAAAGAATGACAGGGTTTCCTCACGATAAGAGAAAGGAATTTGAAATTGAGCAACCTTACGATTTCTCATTGCGACGAGATAGCGAGGAGATACAGAGATTCGAGAGAAACCAACCCAACTATCAAAAACTGTGCATCGATGCAGCAATCAGAGACACGAAGTGCCTGGACTTAGTGGATAAGTGGTCACAGCTGTTCAAAGTCTATCATACGGCAAATCTACCCAGTGAGGAGCAAATGAAAGAAATCAAAGAGAAGAAATGGCACAAAAATATAACAGAAGAACAAGATCCACTCAGACTGGGCATCCACCAATGTACGGTTCGACAGGTGCGCACAATATTCTGGAATATAATATTTCGTAGGACTTTAATTAATGAAGAGACACTGTCAGTACCAGAGTATGGAGTTGTGTGGCGATTGAGGGGTGGGGAGAGCGAGGAAGAAGAAACAAGAGCACCTGATGCCATGCAGAAAAGGGTGGAAGAGGAACTCAAAAAGAACCCGAAAGCCGACAGTTTTGTTATTGCACATAATAATCGCGATTTGCCACTCCGGATCAAAGACTCCAATACAACCTGTTCGATATTAGATCGGTACTATATATCCGACAAGACAGATCACTTCTTTATCACCGCAAGAGAGAGTCTTTTTGATCTTCTACTGCTCCATTCCATAAAGAGAACAAAGAAAGCTCTGTTATGGAAGCGCACAGCCATCGGCATCTTACTGCGATGGCGTTTATTACAAGCACAGTCCGCCTTTTCGTGCTCTGGCCTCGCGGGAAAATTGTATCCGTCCCAAAGGTCTGTTACAATAGGTCGTGACATGTACGTGAACCCAGTGCAAATGAATGCACATTTTGATGAGGACCAGACTAATGATAGTGTGAGTTTGGGGCATGAATTTTTTGACTTTGTGTCGAAAAACAGACCCAATGAACTGCTCAAACAAAGTGACAAGATGGCAGAATTTAAGTTGTCACTGCAAAAATTGAATAATATCTTTCAGTATATGATGAATGACTTTATTTCTTCTGAAAGCAATTTCATGTTAATGCAGTGTGCGTCGGATGTAAATCTACCCAATTTGAAGGGATTAAAATGGCGCCAAATTGCGAGTGTGGATGGTATGAACAAAAGTATAGAATGGGAAAGATTTATTCATGATATGGAGACGCCTGAAACTTTAGAAGTTAAAAATTCTTTGGATGTTCTAAAAACTCAAACATACATGTACATGAACTCTTCCGAAGTCTATGACCAATTACGCCTGAGAAAACTCGAAGTGCCAAATAAGAAAACGTATTTTGTAAATACATATGAGGGGTTTTTCACACCAGCCGAGACAAATTCTCGGGATCATCTCTACCGATTTCCTCGGTCCAATCTCGATTTTTTGTCATGCAATGATCTAAGTGCGTTCATTGATGCGATGAGACTTGATCAGGTTGGCGATGTCGAGTTACTTGGCATGGGTATATCAATGACGCGATGTGATATTTAAGACTTTATTTCATATTGGTGTGTAAGTATACAAACATAATAATGTCCTCGGGGTGGACTTTATCTTCTTTCGCTGCTACGAATGGTGGTACTGTATTCCCATCACAGATCTTGAATCCTCAGGAGCTTCCGATAACGCTTTGTACCGTTGTTGTTCTGCCGATGCTCGTCATCTGTGGCGGCCCCAAACTCGTTCTGTATCTCATATCCCGATGCATGAACATTGACGAGAGTACTGTGGTACCCATGACGAACATTCAGGTAGGTTGGCTCGTAGATATACTAGACACGGTTTTCGTCCTGTATCTCACGATGAAAATCATAGTGTGGTGGTTGATTTTCCACGTTCTTCAGTTGTTGACGTTCACGACCATGGTGCTTACACGTCCCATGCTGAATATCTTCAAGCACTTCATACTCTGTGTGCTTGTCATCACCATGACTTCATACTTTCAAGAAGATGTGTGGAATCTTTGGTACCGAACGGGCAGCACTCCCAATGGCAAGTGTGTGGATCCCACGCTGAAGTGTAGGTATGAGGGAATCGATTGGATTGCCTGCTCCTTATCAGCGTGGAATAGCAAAGGCTACACGGCCGAACGCGGGACGAAATGCACCACAGACGAATCCGCGGACACTATCAGATTTCAAGTCGCGGAACTTCCGATCAATGCAGCGCGAGTTGAGCGCAAGGAAGTCGTGAATATGGCCGATGGTAAGTTTTTCGAGGCGTTGAAGGATGCGAGTAAAAACGACCTGGAACTCACTAAAGCGCTGTGGATTGATCGGGGGGTGAAGGTTACCACAAAAAGTGTGAAAGTCATGTTTTTGGATGACTCTATCAGTACTCAACAACAATGGTATGATAATCCCCGAGTTACTGCTTTAATTGGCACAAGTGATAACTTCAAGACGCGTGTCGAGTATACAGTTGGTGGTTCTGCCGAGTACAAAAAGACGACCCCTCGAGAGTTTTTTGGTGATGTGGAAAAAATCACACGAGAAAATGAAGACGGGCATTTGTTGAAGAATTCCATTGTTTTGAAAGGCACTCGCGATGTATATCATTTTGATCCGAACATTGCTTCTCAACAGCGCAGGGTGGTGCTTGTCTGGCCTCTACCAGACTATACACCACAGATTTCCGCGGAGGCTTATGCGGCGAAGTTTGTAGAGGATCTTACCGAGACTACGACGCCTGAGCAAATCGCTATCAATTTGACTGAACACAAGAAGTATTGTGAGGAATTTTTTGACATCGAAGATCATTCAGACACATGCACAAAAATCGGCGACGTGTTCGAGCGCGTCTCTATCGATGCACAACAGACTGAAAAGGACACCTTCAAGCAAATGATGGATAAGGTGTTTGTAAATGATTCCTGTCCTCAAGCCAATCGCAATCTCATGGTGCTGGTTGTTCTCTGTGTGGTACTCATCCTCACGTGTGACGCGTCCGAGAAATGGAACGCCTACAGGATGAGACAGGTCTTTGCACCTGTTCCGTCGTTGATTATACTGTTGGTGGTGTTCTTTATGAGCGAGGTACTGACGAGTGATTCATTCGAACGTGTCCAAGGGACCAAGGTCGGCGTGGCGTGTTTCGGCGATCTGGTTCCACAGCTTGTGATTGCATTGACATACATCACCATGGAGGTGGGATTTTCTTCTAACAGTACATTGCAGATGAAATGGATTGCATGCCAGATTGTTGGTTTGTTTCTATTCTTCATATGCATTAGTGTCCTGGAACCTGGAGTTGATGAGAGTTGGTACCACTGGATGTTCATCACTGCAGTGAGCACTGGATGTGGAGTGTCTATTTTTATCGTTGCATCCATACCCTGCATCAGCATACAAGCGTGGTACCATCACAAGAGCGAGAGTTGTGGTTTCATGGGCAGTATCATCTGTACTGTGATGTGGATTATCGTGTTTGTTGGGTGGGGGGCTTGGCTCAACCTGTCGGTCAACGCGCAGGCTAACAACAGGGGTGTATTCCTATTGATTGTTGTCGCGCGAGCCGTCATCTATCTCTTGTCAAAATTATGGCCGGAGCAACAACATTCGAGACCGACTCTTTCAACTGTGACCAATCGCACGACAGGAACTCAGGCTCACTATGATCACTATCTGCATCTCGGTGCCGTCTCGTTTATGAAATCGTGGCTTGGAACTATGAAAAAGACTACAACTGTAGTGCATGCTCCCGTAGTGGCAAAGGTCGCACCCCCGCCGCCGACTGGAAATGATGCGACAGTTTTGCTTGGTATTCTCATGTCCGTGACTTTGATCGCTGTTTTAGTCGCAGTTTTCATATTCACAAACACGCAAGAAGTCCAAAACGCGGTTTTCGCTGTGGTTGCGACATCGGTTAGTGTGCTGGGTATTATTTCAACCCAACTTTTCCATAAGTTTGGATGGATGGCAACGGTTCAGAACCACTGGAGTGTGTGTGCTGCATTTTTCATCTTTGCTATGATCGGCGTGATCATGACAGTGGTGCAGACGTGGCTTGGTAACGAGTCTCCGAGGCAGAAGGAGATTTGTGGCCTTGGTTGGGCCACCTGGCGAGACGACGCACAGATTTTCTTTCTCGAGTTTATCTTTGGCATCGTCGTACTCGTGTCTACTGTAATTATGCTTTCTGCCTTTGCAGTGCAAAAGATATCCGTGTGGGGGGCATTGACAACGCAGCGTATCTTTCCATGCTGGTAGGCGTGTGTGGGACGACGATATCCGGCGTCCCGCTATTCTAGACTGACTGTTGGTGTCGGCTTTTACCGCTTCAAAATAAAGCGATTTGTATCTACATATTTACCCGTGATATTCTGTGAGTAATAGAGTTTGTTGCGTGCGACCGAGTTGAGAGACTTTTTCTAGATTTGGAGGTTTTATTGGAGGAAGAGGCGAAGGCACTAACACGCGAAGTACCGAGTGGTCTAAACGCATGCCTGCAGCGTAAGCGTAAGCGGGGAGATGGGGGGGGTGCAAGTCTCAGTCCTTTTCTGCGCATGCAGTCCTGTCGGGATGCATTGTCCAAGCTCGACACACTAGGCTGGGCGCGTAGCTATCATCAGCGCCTATTTCACGAAGACTTTCTGGTATGTATGGCTGTTTGATTTTAATCCAAGCTTGTAAAGCATAATACACGACCTAAGAACGCGAGCCAGTGGCTTTGTTCTTAGGCGTTTTGTTGCTAGTGTTCTTTGATTTGTTTACTGACTCATCCTCATTCCTCTGCTCCTCTCGTTTCAAAGTATCTTTAAAAAATTTTGAATCTCGCCACTTATAGATGATAAAAAGATGGAGGCCCAGTATTGTTTTTCTCGTAATGATGTCCGTGCTTGGATCTTGCTGTG
>Ga0181574_10002796_pt1 | contig 15724 bp, 15 predicted proteins | sample 101ome_24_FD_145600 | JGI IMG/M metagenome (GOLD analysis project Ga0181574, IMG submission 145600) | Coastal salt marsh microbial communities from the Groves Creek Marsh, Skidaway Island, Georgia - 101410AT metaG (spades assembly) | ecosystem: Environmental > Aquatic > Marine > Intertidal zone... | reverse complement strand
AGTAGAAAAACTCATTCTACGAACGCAAGAGTTATCGAATAATGTTGTTGAGGAAATAGAAGAGATCAGGACAGAGGTAGCAGATTTAGATGACCGAATCTTTGACTTACTAATGAAAAGAATGAAATTAAGTGATTTAGTAGGTCAATTGAAAAGGGAAAATAATATTACGATTTTGCAGCAAGAGCATTGGAATAAGATAATTAGCAAGCGACTGGAAAAATCAGAAGATTATAATCTCAACAAAAAATTTGTTCGACAGGTTATGGATGCTATTCACCAAGAATCTATCCGTCATCAGACTGCAGTGATGAATCCGGATCAATCAAGCAAGAATGATTCGAAAAGTTAAGTATGGAATCAGAAGAGGAAAGGTTCGAGTTCCTGCTTCGAAAAGTGATGCGCAGCGTGCTATCCTGGCAGCAGTATTCACCAATGGAACATCTCGTGTGAGGAATCCAGGAGTTAGTGAAGATGTGAAGGCTATGTTGAGGAACGCAAAGCAGTTAGGAGCAACGATCAGTCAAGATGGAAATGATGTATTGATCACGGGTACGAAGGTCTTTCCAACAGAAGGCACTTTTAATGCCGGAGAAAGTGGATTAGGAATCCGAATGTTGCTCGCAGTTCTGGCTTCTATTGGAGGGGATTTTGAAATTAATGCAGAAGGTTCTTTACTTGAACGAGATCAGCAGTTCATTGTAGATTTTCTATTGGAAAACGGTATTGAGACCGTATCAAAAAATGGAAAACCACCTTTCAAGTTGAGCGGTCAGTTATCACAAAGAACTTTACATTTGGACGGATCGATGTCTTCACAATTTTTATCGGGTTTACTGATTGGATTGCCCCTTAGAGACAATAAAGAAACTGTTGTACATGTGAATGATCTGAAGAGTATCCCATATGTAAATATGACCCTGGATACGCTCACAAAATTCGGAGTCATTGTAACGAACGATGATCACAAAAAGTACACAGTTCCGGAAAGTCAAACTTACCAGGTGACGGATTATCAAACCGAGGATGACTGGAGTGCAGCATCTTATTGGTTAGTTGCGGCTGCATTAGGGCACAAAATTGAAGTCAATGGGCTGAATTCCAAAAGCAATCAAGCAGATAGGGTTCTCATTCAGGCATTGCACCAATCAGGATGTATAATTGACCAATCTATCATAGTGGATGGTTCTAAAAGGTGTTCGCTAGATTTTGATGTTACGCATTGTCCAGACTTGTTTCCGGCTTTGGCAATCTATGCTGCTTTTACAAATGGTGTTTCAAGAGTAAAAGGCATTCATCGTCTTGCGAATAAAGAAAGTGATCGCGGAACGGTCATCAAATCAGAACTTCAAAAAATGGGAGTGCCAGTTGAATTGGAAGAAGATTATATGTTGATCCATGGAGGAGGAGCAATACATTCTGCTGTTATCGATTCACACAACGATCATCGCATAGCAATGGCATTCGCGATTGCAGGAACATTATTAAAAGATGGAGTTACCATTGAAGGAGCGGATGCAGTCAACAAAAGTTATCCAGAATTTTGGGAGCACTTAGAGAGCCTATCTTAGAAATCCTCGGAGGTATATTCCCAGTCTTTTATGGCGATGAATCTAGCTTGTGCCTCCTCATTGGAAGGGTGTGTAAGCAATGTATCTACATTCACTTCAGGAATCATATCAGTCAATAGATCATTTCTTAAATAGATAAAATTGAAACCAAGATCGTTTGATCCAACTAAGCGATATCCTTTGTGCTTTGCCAGCTTGGTCATAGCAATTGGAGAAGCACCGTGGTAATCGGGGTGTTTGCCAGGATATAAATATTCAGGATCGTAGGGAACAATGATGTCGTTTAATCCAAATTCATTATGCGTTTCTATGATCACAACTTGTGGATTCACAACATCGATCGACTTCCAAACCCAATAATCGTTTCCGTCAATATCAATCGAAAGCAATCCGATTTCACCCTCCAATCCACCTGATTTGATGAGGTCATTGATGTTTTCTGCGGTGATCATGCTTTCAACAAAAACAGGTGATTCACCTGTCAAGTTTCTGTGCTTATTGAAGAAGTATCTTCCACGTTCTATGGCTTTACTGTTTCCGTCGATAAATACACCATTAAACTCATGATTAAAATACAGATTTGCGCTATTACTGTTTATTCCATCGTCCGATCCAAACTCGACAAATGTCTTTTGATCCATTTCGAGCAATGAGAATAAAAACAGCAATTTCCCATCTTCTTCAAACTGCGAAAAGCATTTTAAACCGGTAGATGAAATATTTGGTAATAATTCAATAGGAAGGTTTTGATAGTGATTCTTCAACGAAAGCTGTTTCAAGCGCATTTGCCGATTAAATCGGTTTCTTACTTTGTAATACTTGAGGTATTTTTTTAAGAAGTGCTTCATGTAGTTTCAAAAGTAGGGATTATGATTACAAGTTGGAATTATGTTGTAACATTGAATACTTGTTTTCGTTGAATTAATTGAAACTGAAACTTTGAACTATGAAAAAAATCTACCTTTTAGCTCATCTCATTTTATTATTTCCATTTCTATCGACATCTCAAAAATACGGTTCTAAACACGCTTTAAAAGTCCTTAAGGGATTCTGCGAATTTGTTCCTAGCGGAAATGCTGTTGTCGATGGGGATACTGTCTCTGTTCAGGCATTTTACATGAGTAAAACTGAGATGACAAACTTCGATTATCTTGAATTCTTAGCTCACCTAAAGAAGAATAAAGAATGGGAAAAGTATGAGATCGCAAAGGTAGATTCGTCAAAATGGAAAACTTCTTTTGACAATGCCTATTTGGATCCAATGGTTTCCACTTATCATAATCATCCTGCTTATCACGATTATCCGGTTGTGAATATATCGAAAGAGGGGGCTGAAATGTACTGCGAGTGGTTGTCATGGGCGTATGACAGTATTTCAGGCGGGGAGTTGAAACTTACTTTTAGAATTCCGACAAAAGCGGAATATATAAGAGCTGCACGAGGCGATCATCACGAGTATATTTACCCTTGGGAAGGGCCATATGTTAGAGATACTGATGGACTATTCTTAGCTAATTTTGTTGGCAATGGATCAGAGTGCATTACCCGCAATAAAGAAACGGGGAAATTGGAATATATTCAGGCAAAATATCATCAGCAGGCTCATTACGATGGAGCCGTTTTAACTGCACAAGCGAAGTCTTTTGGCCCGAATGAGTTTGGCTTTTACCATATATCTGGGAATGTTGCTGAAATGATTGCAGATTCTGATCATGCTATTGGAGGAAGTTGGTATTCACCTGGATATGATATAAGAATTGAAAGTGTAAAGGATTTCAATGAATCACATCCAACCGTAGGATTCAGAGTTGTAGCAACTTATCTTGTACCGGAAAAATAGTGGAAAACCTTTCATAACTTATTTTGAAAAAATACCGGGCATTTTCCATTTTTGTAAAGTAATAATGGACTTATGGAATTGAAAGATGTCATTGGCGCTGTGGAGGAGTTCCACAAAGCATTTAAGATCGATAATAATTACGCTCCAACTACCGAGCTTTCTGACAGTGATATCCTGCTACGCTATAAACTGATGCGTGAGGAGAACGAGGAATACCTTGAAGCTGCTCAAAATGACGACATGGTAGAAGTTGCGGATGCACTGGGTGATATGCTTTACATTCTTGCTGGAACAATTCTTAAGCACGGAATGCAGGATAAAATCGTTGAAGTGTTCCAGGAGATTCAGCGTTCAAACATGAGTAAGCTTGATAAGGACGGAAATCCGATCTATCGCGAAGACGGGAAAGTTCTGAAATCAGAGCTATACTTTAAGCCCGATATCGCAACGATCCTGAGTGAATAAAGGGATATTCAATATCCGTGTGTACGCCATTATTTTGAATGATAAGGACGAGGTGTTACTTTCTGATGAACGCAGAAACGGATTCTCGTTCACTAAATTCCCCGGTGGTGGATTGGAATGGGGAGAGGGCATTACCGACTGCCTGGTCCGTGAAATGAAGGAGGAGTTGGATCTCGATGTCACGCTAGGTGAATTGTTCTATGTCAATGATTTCTTTCAGCTTTCGCGCTTCCACACCGATAACCAGCTGATCGGTTTTTACTATTACGTGGATGAAATTGATCATGAAGCGATTCCTGCAACGGAGCATACATATCCATTGACAGAGGAAACGGAGAAATTCCGTTGGGTGAAACGCAGTGAGCTAATTATTGAAGAGCTCACATTTCCTGTAGATAGGATAGTTGCTGAAAAACTTAAGGCTTAAGCTTATCGTTTTCTTTATGTCGGGTAGCATCCCGATTTGTTTTCTTATCAAGGTTTTTTCGCATCGCTTCTTCCAGGTCTATACCCGTTTGATTTGCTAGGCAAATAAGCACGAATAGGACATCCGCCATTTCATCTCCAAGATCCTTGTTCTTATCTGATTCTTTCTCACTTTGTTCGCCGTATCTGCGTGCCATGATGCGCGCTACTTCACCAACTTCCTCCATGAGTATTGCTGTATTCGTCAACTCATCGAAATAACGAACTCCAAAATCATTTATCCAATCATCTACGATCTTTTGAGCACCTGCTATAGTTATTGCCATAATTTAATTTTTAAGAGATGGAGTGTCGAGACCCAAAATGCCATCTTTTTGAATTTATAGATTAAAAACAGATCCTTCATCATTCTTTATTTTTAGAATCCATCCATATTGTAACAGGTCCGTCATTTATCAGATGTACTTTCATATCTGCACCAAACTCACCTGATGCTACTTTTAGGGCTGATTCTTTTGCAAGCTCAGCTTTGAAATATTGGTAAAGCGGTATTGCTTTTTCCGGTCTTGCGGCCTTTATATAGCTCGGTCGGTTTCCCTTCTTGGTAGAGGCATGTAGTGTAAACTGACTCACCACAAGAAAACTGCCATTCACATCTGATATCGCCAAATTCATTTTGCCTTCGTCGTCAGCGAAGATGCGCAATCCAGAGATCTTCTTGATCAGCCAGTCAGCGTCCATCTCCTCATCTTCATGTTCAATACCTAAAAGAATCAGTAATCCTCGATCGATAGCATCCGATATCTTTCCGTCGATTAGAACCTTTGCTTCCGCAACGCGTTGGATCAGTACTCTCATTTGTAATCATTTTTGCGGTAGACTTCTGTCTCGTCTTCTTCCATTAATTGGACATAAGAATAGTATCTATTTTCGTAGATTTCATCAGCTTCTAATGCTTTCTTTACGGCACATTTCGGCTCGTTGATATGTTGACAATTATTGAATTTACACTCGTGTATAATCTCTCTCATCTCGGGGAAATAATGTGAAATTACTGCCTTATCCAGATCTACTATACCGAATGCACGAATACCCGGTGTGTCTATAATATACCCGCCGGATTGTAACTTGTGCATTTCGGCAAATGTCGTTGTATGTTGTCCCTGTTGATGAGCAGATGAAATTATTCCTGTTCTCAGATCTAAAGTTGGATCGAGTTTATTAATCAATGTACTTTTTCCCACACCACTGTGTCCGGATATCATTACTTGATTGCTTTTTATTTCTTCCTGAAGGAACGTTATGTTTTCCTCGTTTTCTGCCGAGATCTTGTATCCTGGATATCCAATGGACTCGTACATGTAGATCAACGCATCGACATATTCCAATTCGTCCGCGTCGTACAGATCAATCTTATTGAATAACAATGTCACCGGAATTCTAAAGCTTTCCGCAGCTACTAAAAACCTGTCGACAAAAGCTAATTGTGTTACGGGTGATTTAATTGTAACCATCAAATAGGCGCGATCTACATTTGAAGCAAGTATTTGCTTTTGTTTACTCAGATTTGTTGATTTACGTACTATACAGTTCCTTCGTTCTTCGTAATCAGTGATCGATCGTATGCCTTCGTCATCACTACTATCATCGAGTATTACTCGGTCTCCAACAGCAATAGGGTTGGTAGTGCGCAAACCATCCAATCGCATCCTTCCACGAATACGGGCAGTAACAACTTCTCCGTGACTCAATTCGACGGTATACCATTTCCCGGTAGATTTTAAAACTGTAGCTGATTCGGACATTGTGTTAAAGTTAACGAAAGATGTAAAAATACGACCCATGAAATGATATTCTGAGAAGAACAATAACTCTTCGGCTGTTCGCTTCAACACTTGCTATGAAATCACTAAATTCGCCTTTATAAAATGACTTGCATGTCAATTGAGGTAAAATATCTTTTCAAGTACTACGGAAATCAGGCCGCGGTAAAGGACGTTTCTTTTACGGTGAATAGTGGCGAGATCGTAGGTTTTTTGGGGCCAAACGGTGCTGGAAAATCAACAACAATGAAGGTGATCACCGGATTCATTCCTGCATCAAGTGGTGAAGTGAAAGTGTGCGGTATGCCTGTATCTGTTGATTCTTTGGAAACCAGAGAGAAGATCGGTTACCTTCCTGAGCACAATCCATTGTATCTGGATATGTATGTAAAAGAGTATTTGACATTTGTTGGAAACATTTACAAAGTAAAAAATGTCAAGGAGCGTGTGGAGGAAATGATCAAAGCAGTTGGTTTGGAAGTAGAGCAATTCAAAAAGATCGGTCAGCTTTCTAAGGGATACCGCCAACGCGTTGGATTAGCGCAGGCAATCATTCACGATCCAGAAGTTTTGATTCTAGATGAGCCGACATCAGGACTTGATCCCAACCAATTGGTGGAGATCCGTGAGCTGATCAAGAAGATCGGGAAAGAGAAGACGGTTATGCTTTCAACGCACATCATGCAGGAAGTCGAAGCTATTTGTGACCGTGTTATCATCATTAATAAAGGTGAGATCGTCGCAGATGACAAAGCTGCTGACCTTCAGGTGAGTCAAACAGTTCAGACAGTATTCGTTGAGTTTGAAGGAAATGTGACGCGAAATCAATTGAAAAAGATCGTTCCAGTAAACAAGGTAGAAGCATTTGGTGAAGGTTGGCTCCTTGAAACGAAAGAGGATGTAGATTTAAGAAAGAGTGTCGCGCAATTTGCAAAAGACAATGACCTTTTAACAATCACATTGAAGAGAGAACAAAAGTCTCTTGAAGAAGTATTCAAGCAATTAACTAAAGCAGATAAATAAAGACAAGATGCCGAAGAATTTTATTGAGGAAATGCAGTGGAGAGGAATGATCCACGATATGATGCCTGGAACAGAGGAAGCCCTTTTAAAAAAGGTTTCTGCAGGATATATCGGTTTTGATCCAACGGCCGATTCTCTGCACATTGGACATCTTGTACAGATCATGACATTGGTGCATTTTCAGCGTGCGGGACACAAACCTTACGCATTAGTTGGAGGAGCAACAGGAATGGTGGGAGATCCTTCCGGTAAATCACAAGAGAGAAACTTACTTGATGCAGAAACGCTAGACCACAACGTTTCTTGTGTGAAAGTACAGCTGGAGAAATTCCTGGATTTCGACTGTGGTGAGAATTCTGCTGAGATGGTCAACAACTACGACTGGTTCAAGGATATGCCATTCCTTGACTTCATTAGAGATGTTGGTAAGCATATCACTGTCAACTACATGATGGCAAAAGATTCAGTAAAGTCTCGACTGGAAACAGGAATGTCGTTTACTGAGTTCTCATACCAGCTGGTACAAGGGTATGATTTCTACCATCTAAATAAGCATAAGGACTGTATCGTTCAATTAGGGGGATCAGATCAGTGGGGGAACATTGTAACTGGAACTGAATTGATCAGAAGAAAAGGTGGAGGAGAAGCTTACGCGGTTACAACACCTTTGATCAAGAAGGCAGACGGAACGAAGTTCGGAAAAACAGCCGGAGGAAGTGTTTGGTTAGATCCTGAAAAGACGTCGCCTTACGAGTTTTACCAATACTGGATAAATGCAGCTGATGCTGATGCAAAGAACTACATTCGCATCTTCACATTGAAATCCAAAGAGGAAATTGAAGTAATCGTTGCTGAGCATTTCGAATCACCGCACATGCGTAAACTTCAGAAAGCATTGGCAGAAGATATAACGAGTCGTGTGCATGGAGAAGATGCATTGAGAACGGCAATTGCTGCGTCGAATATTCTTTATGGTAAATCAACGGAGGATGATCTAAAGTCGCTTTCTGAAAAGGATTTTTTCGCAATTTTCGATGGAGTGCCTCAAGCTACTGTTTCTCGCTTGGATGTAGAAGATGGAATGGGTATAATTGATGCGTTGTCAGGTAAAACTGGATTTCTGAAATCTAACGGTGAGGCACGACGTGAATTGAAGGCAAACGCAATTGCTGTAAACAAAACGAAGGTTTCGGAAGATTACACGATCAAACCAGATACGCTTATCAATGACAAGTATGTTCTTTTGAGTAAAGGAAAGAAGAACAACTTTATTTTGGTGGTAGAATAGTTTTTAGATTTAGTAGGCTATTTTCCAAAGAAATAATCCATGTGCAGCAGCTGATTTTGATGCAGACTGTCGATTCATGTCATTAAGTATTCGATCAATATCTGATGGATAAAGTTTACCCATTCCAACATCAATAAGTGTACCGACAATCGCTCTAACCATGTTACGTAGAAATCGATCAGCACTAATTTCAAAATAGAAAGTTGTAGCGCTAGTTTGAAACAATTCAGCGGATCGAACATCGCAAACATTTGTTTTCACGTCTGTGTGTAATTTAGAGAAAGAAGTGAAGTCTTTTTTTCCAATTAGTTTTTTGGCTGCTTGATTTATTAAATCAAAATCCAAGGTTTGCGCCAAGAGAAGACTTCTATCTGCGAGAAAGGGATCTTTTTCTGTATGTATGAAGTAACGATAAATACGCTCTTGAGCATCAAACCTTGCATGTTTCTGTGGATTCACCTCAAAAATTGATTTTATCACGATAGAATCGGGCAACATTTTATTCAGTTTGAAAACCAACATATCTATGTCCGCATCTGGAAGATCTGCATGAGCGAAATAGTCATTCGCATGAACACCTGTATCAGTTCTTCCACAACCTGTGATTTTGATCATTTGATTAGAATGAAGTCTGCTCAGACAAAGCTCAATAGTTTCCTGCACAGAAATTTGCTCTGGTTGTTTTTGCCAACCAAAGAACTTCGATCCGTCGTACGAAAGTTGTAAAAAATACCGCTTCATAATGCAAAGAAAACGCCCTCTTTGGGGCGTTCACTGTTAATTTTGATCTTTTGATGGAGGTTGTGGAATTTTAAAATCCTTCAAGTCCATTTCGAAGATATTTAAGCTCGATTTATTACCAATCAACTCTGAACCAGTTAAATAACCTCTTTTACTTCCTTCGTCATATACAAAGTGGGTATCATTATTTACTGAATTAATACCATATCCAAGGTTCACGGGAGTACCCCACTCACCTCCTTTATTTTCTACAACATAGATATCAAGTTCACCCATTCCTTCATGTCCATCTGAGCTAAAGAAAAGGTATCTCCCGTCAGGAGATATGAATGGTGTTGTTTCTCTTCCAAGAGTATTAATGTGGAAAGGAAGAGGTTCAGCTTCTCCCCATACTTTTCCATTTTTTTGTACCATGTAAATATCTGTAGAACTCTTTCCTCCTTTTCTGTCTGATACAAAGTACATCGTATTTCCGTCTGCGGTTAATGTTGCCGCACCCTCAAAGAAAGATGTATTGATTGATTTATTGCTAATAACTTTTGGTTTATTGAAAACACCCTTTGTATTCTTTTTTATCTCACAAATATCTGAACCTCGAGTCGCCTTACGTCCTTCCTCAGTGGCGGTATTATTCAATGTTACAATCCCCCAAAGTCCATCTGGGGACAGGTAGTTTAAAGCTTCAAAACCGTCAGAGTTCAATTTACCTAGGTTATTTGTAACATCGTCCCATTCCTCAGAATCTGAATTTTTAGTTGCCCTGTAGATATCCTCAAAATATAATTGATCATCAGGATTCATTCCACCACCGGTGGTATTGTTTCTCCGGGAGGTGAAGTAAATTGTGTTTCCATTGTCGGCAAGCACTACGCCGTATTCATCAAACCCACCATTGATATATCCCTTTATACTTTCTCTATTAACTGTTGGTTCATTTTTCATGACCTCCGCAGCGAACAAACACTTTTGTCTTCGTTTTGAAACATTAAGTTCTTTTTGTCGGACTTTTGGCATTTCAGCTATTGCTATGTCATAATTGATCATTGCTGAGTCAAGCTTTGCCATTTGATGATAAGCCAATGCAACGTTGAAATAAACTTCATTATCGACTCTCTCACCACCTAAGAGGATCGCATTATTGCCATATCTCACTGCATAACCGAAATTACCAAGACGATAATGACATTTTCCTACCCAAAAAGATGCCTTCCAACTGTAAGGGTCTTTAATTGCTGCCTCTCTAAATTTTGTCAATGCGTTTTTTACTTTACCTTGATTAAAAAAAGTTCTACCCTCATCAATAAGATAAGCAGCAGCGGCTCGATCAACAATATTACTAGTGCTGTCAGGAGGAGTTGAAGAGAAATCATTTGATAATGATATCTGCGTTACAAAATTGAATAACAAAAACAATAGAATGGTATAGATTTTCATAAAATGATATTTAAGTATACTTTCTGTTGATAACAAAAGTCATGCAAAAACAGCCAAAGTTGTCAAAAATAATTGAAAAAAGGAATTATTCTGACTGATTCTCAGCGTATTCATTCTTGCTAAGGTCAACCAAGTCATTCATTGCTAAAGTTGCAGCAATTATTGCTAGAACAGGAGCAATAGAGGCGCATAACCAAAGTAATAGATGAAGACTGAAACTTCCTATTGTTTCAAGTGGCGCGTTATAAAAATTAGACCAATAGAATAAGGCGCTGAGGTCAACGGGTACAAGTATCATAATAGAGTAAACTGAACCAATTGCAATGGCCAACCCCCTATTTTTTCTAACGAACATAATACTTTCATCCATATTGAGTCGTCTCCGTTCATTGATATAATCAAGGAAGCCGAAACCGTAATAGAAAAATCCTATTACGAAAGTAAGGTAAAATATGGGCGATTTTTGAGGGTCTTCCCATCCAAAATAGGACACTATAAATATTATCAGGAAAAAGAAATATTCCCACATTATATTTCGGATCACGATTCTCAAGGCACGTTTTACATCGCTGACCAACTGTTTAATATTGAAGGGGTATGTATTGCCAGTTAAGATCTTTTCGGTTTTCATGCTCAAATTCGATAGCAACGGTGAAAGGAGTACTACTACGAGATATTTTGCAAACTTCATTAAGAGAATCGCGATGGAGATCTCGATCATAAGATATACCATATACCAAACGATCTCATTCATGTTATCCACATCCGGTCTGATGTTATGATGCCTGATCAAATCACCAAGTCCGTAAATCCCAAGCATCAGAACAGCAGGAATAGCAAAGTACCAATAGAGTTTGTGTTTGCGAATAAATTTAATTGCTTGGAAATATGCTCTATATCCAAAGAACAAGTTCTTGATAAACGACATGAGTCAAAAATAATCAATCAACTCTTACAGCGAGAGTTTTCTGTTCCTTTTGTATCTTTGCCTTTTCCCATTTTTGAAAGCAAAAGTTATGAAATTAAATAGTCTTACAGCTATTTCTCCAGTTGATGGAAGGTATCACAGCAAAACATCAGAGCTTCAACAGTATTTTTCTGAATTTGGTCTAATTCGCTATCGCGTTATCGTGGAGGTAGAGTACTTCATTTATCTCGTGAATAGTGGGATAAAGCCGTTAGCAGATTTTCCGAAGGAAAAATTTGAGGATCTGCGCAATGTTTGTTTGAATTTCTCCGAAAATGATGCACTTACCATTAAAGAAACAGAAAAGACAACAAACCATGATGTTAAAGCAGTGGAATATTTTGTGAAAGAGAAGATGCGGGAGCTTGGGTTAGATAAATATCTGGAGTTTGTACACTTTGGATTGACGTCTCAGGACATCAATAATACATCTGTTCCTTTGTCGTTGAAAGAAGCTATTAATGAGCAATATCTACCGTTATTGAACAAATTGTTGATGAAGCTCCATGGATTGATTCAAGAATGGAAAGATATTCCAATGTTAGCAAAGACACATGGTCAGCCCGCATCACCAACAAAACTTGGTAAGGAGATCCAAGTCTTTGCAGAGAGATTAGAAAAGCAGGTAGAGCAGTTGAAAAAGGTTCCCTATTCTGCAAAATTCGGTGGAGCTACGGGTAACTTTAATGCTCATTTAGTTGCATTTCCGCAAGAGGACTGGGTATCTTTCGCCAATCATTTTGTTAATGATGGGCTAGGTTTGGACCGAAGTCAGACAACAACACAGATCGAGCATTACGATAATCTTGCAGCTCTTTTTGATGCAATGAAACGAATCAATACAATCATTTTAGATCTTAATAGAGATATGTGGACTTATATTTCTATGGATTATTTCAAGCAAAAGTTGAAGGAAGGAGAAGTTGGTTCTTCTGCAATGCCACATAAAGTAAATCCGATAGATTTTGAGAACTCAGAGGGTAATATAGGTATTGCTAATGCCTTTTTAGAGCATCTATCGGCTAAGCTACCTGTATCCAGGTTACAACGCGACCTAACTGATTCAACAGTATTAAGAACGATCGGACTTCCCTTTGGACATATATTTATTGCCTTTAAATCCACTTTGAAAGGATTAGATAAATTACTTCTGAATCAAAATGCATTCGAGCTTGATCTGGAAAATAACTGGGCTGTAGTTGCAGAGGCAATACAGACTGTTTTACGTCGAGAGGGTTACGAAAAGCCCTATGAAGCCTTAAAAGGTTTAACTAGAACCAATGAAGTTATACGTAAAGAGACTGTTCATACATTTATTGATACATTGAATGTTTCTGAAGCTATTAAGATGGAGCTTAAATCGATCACACCACAAAATTATACAGGTGTTCAACTCGTAAAAGGAAGCTGATCTTTAGCATAATATTTGCTACTTTAATTTTATGAGATTTTTTTGGACACCTTTATTTTTCTGCCTTTCATCAATCATGTTTGCTCAAGATTTGGAGGTGGATTGGGGGGATTTGGAACGCAAACAGGGTTCATTAATTCGAATACTGCCCTCAGATAAAGATGAGTTCTATGCATTACGATGGACAGGAGGTTCATTACTTGGACACTACAAAATATCACGACATATTGGTAAAGAAATGGTGGCCAATGGAAAAATACTTCTGTACGCCGAGAAGAGCATAGCCTCATTCGAGGGTGTGCGTGTAATTGGAGATAAGTTAATTATTTTTTTGAGTGATAAAAAGGATGGAGAGAAGATCCTTTTTATGCAGGTATATAATAGAGATATCGAACCCGAGGGTGATGCCGTGAGATTGGGAGCCTTTAGTTTGGAAAAGGGAGGAAATAAAGGATGGTTCGATGTGAAAGTATCCGCAAATAAAAAATTCCTTGGCGTCGTCTGGCAGATTCCTGCAAAAAAGGGAACCAAAGATAGGTATGGGTTTAACGTATACACGAAAGATCTTAAATTGATTAATGAAGGTGAGTATCCATTGCCATTTGACCCTGAGCTTTGTAGGATTCATAATCATTACATTTCAAATAAAGGAGATTATTTTTTGGCACTTTCTGAGTTTGAGATTACGGAAGAAAGGGCGGTGAGAAGAGACAAAAGTGCATTCAAGGCCTTGCACATTTATCATATTGCTGATGATGGGCTTCAAGATTTAGTGATTGATATTGAAAATAAACGTCTAGTTGCAATGGCACTCACAAGTGATACGAGTAATATTTTCACGATTACTGGGGTTTACGGAGAAAAAGAGGAGCCAGGAGTGCAGGGTGTTTTTTATCGAAAAATAGATCTTGTGACAGCAAAAGAGATCGGAGGAGGTATGCAGGATTTCGAACGTTCGTTCATCACTCAAAATTGGTCTCAACGTGAATTGAGTAAAGCCAGTAGGAGAGAGGCTAGAGGGAAAGGTGAGCCCCAGCTTTACGACTATCAAATTAGAGAAGCGAATATTTTGGAGGACGGAACAATAGTAGGTACGATGGAACAGTATTTTGTAAGAGTAAGAAGCACGTATGACTCCAGAACTGGCCAAAGTACAAACATTTATTATTATTACTATAACGACATTATTGCATATAAAATAAACACAGAAGGTGAGTTTGACTGGTTCAAAAAAGTTCCAAAGTATCAGGTTTCAATGAATGATGGAGGACCATTCTCAAGCTTTGAGAGTGTTGTCAGTAATGGCTATCTCCATCTTATCTTTAATGATAACGTGCGAAATTATTCGGAGAATGGAGAATTCCTTGGTGTAGAAAGACTACAGGTAGCAAATTATTCCAAACGCAAAAATGTTGTTGCAATCGTCTCTATGGATATTGAATCAGGAGAACAAGAACGAATGAATTTCTTTGACAGAACTGCAGTGGATGTTTTGGCAATACCGAAGAAGTTTGAAGTCGATCATCAACAAAATAGAATGATCATATATGGTATCTGGGGCAGGACGAAGGAGAAGTTTGGATTCGTAAAGATTTAATGCTCTCGTATTTGATCAACTATTACTTCTTTATTAGTTGAAAAATCATTTTGTAGTTTCTAAAGTACCCATCCAATATTGATACACTCTTTTCTCTAATTATTGAAATAGCAAATGAGAGTAATACATAACACCGCGTTCGTCACATATTCAAGTTTAAATGGGTCGTCAGAATTCATTTATAGCTGAATTTTTTCCTGAACCATTTTACGAATGAAAATAATATTAATAACACACTCACGAAGCTAGAAACTCTCCCAAGTGAATCACCGTTTTGAGAGTAGAAAGTAAGCTTATTGTTGAGATTAAGCTTCTCTTTGATAGCTGTTTCAACCCACCATTTTGTCGGTTGAAGAATATCACCTCGCTGATTCACGAAACAGCTTGACCCAGTATTGGCAGCACGTGCCAAAGATCTTCTGTTTTCAATAGCGCGGAGACTTGCAAAGCTCTGGTGCTGTCGATAACCCGGAGTATCCCCCCACCATCCATCATTTGTTATGATACAGATCAATTCTGCACCTTCATTGCATTGCTGTGCAAGGTGCTCACCAAAGATTGACTCGTAGCAAATTACTGGTGCAAAGCGTAATTTTTCGTCAACGAATATTTTGGGTTTGTCCTCAACTCCAAGCGTGCCTGTGCCGCCACCTAAATCTATTGATAAGTCTTCAAGAAAAGGGAAGTGATTAGAGAATGGAATTTTCTCCACACCAGGAACAAGTTTTGATTTATGTATGTATCCCGGCATTGGCGACTCATTGAAATAGATTGATGTATTGTAATGTTCTATAAATCCAGCCCCATTGTATAAAGGTCTGGAAGCTCTGGAGTTCCATTCATTAAAATAACGGGAAGTAAATCCACCGATGTAGATTGGAATGTTGTCGAGTGCAGCCTGTGCTTTCTTGATGTAACTGTAAAGACTCGTTAAGTGAAAATTGTTCTCATCAATTCTTACACTTAAGGATGTCTCAGGGGCAATAAGCAGATCTGTGCCTGTATCAGCGAGACTATCAGCGAGATGTACAATTTTATCGAATTGATTATACACACTACTATTGAACTTGTCATTGTATGGGTCAATATTATGTTGTATTGCTATTACCTCAAAAGGGCGTTCCACCTCAGTGTAGCT
>Ga0181574_10002792_pt1 | contig 15727 bp, 11 predicted proteins | sample 101ome_24_FD_145600 | JGI IMG/M metagenome (GOLD analysis project Ga0181574, IMG submission 145600) | Coastal salt marsh microbial communities from the Groves Creek Marsh, Skidaway Island, Georgia - 101410AT metaG (spades assembly) | ecosystem: Environmental > Aquatic > Marine > Intertidal zone... | reverse complement strand
AGATAGTGGAAACGATGGAATGGCTTATAGAATATTTGGTTGTGGTATCTATGATAATGGCAAAATAATTGTGCCTTTAGAGAGCACAATGGTTCTTCCTCAATAAAAATTCAAAAATTTTGTTCATTTAAGGCTTCAGCACCTAAAATGAACTACTTAGCCCTTTAAAAATATTAAATATTTAAAGTATAATTAAAAAACGAATAAAAAATATTTGTTCGTCTTAATTTTGATATGAAATTTAAAAAACTAATTAAAAGTCTACTTCTAACATTATTATTCTCCATATTTATTTACGGATCTGCCCAGGCAAAATGTAATTTTATTATGGATTTAGGTAAAAAATATACAAAATTTTATGAGAGAAAATATGGCCCTCTTCCTGAAGAAATGTTTGATTATGCTGAGTATGATTTTTTGGCATCAGATCTTTGTCCAAACGATAACTTTGATGAGAACTTTATAGTTAGACATATTTTTTTAGAAAAAAAATTAATGGCAATCCAATTTTACGTAGATAACTCTATAGATAATTCTCCAACAGAAAGTATGAAGTTAATGAATTATGCAAAAAGAGTTTATGGTAATTTTGATACCGGTGGAAATCCAAAATATTATAACGATTTTCATATTTGGGAGAGAGTTGGAAAATTCATAATTTACAATAGAAAACTTAATAAAGATGTTTGGCAAGAAGAAATTTTTATTTCTAATGATAAGAATAGTGAAAAACTTGCTGAATACAGTAGCCTTATGGAAATGGGTGGATTACCAGAAGAAAATTAAATGAAAAAAATTAAATTATTTATTATTCAGATTTTATTATTTTCATGTTTAATTATTTCTAATTCATTTTCAAAAGCTTTACCTCCTGGATCAGGGGTAGCGGATGTTCCTGCTAACGTTTTAATTTTATTAGATAAATCTGGAAGTATGCGTAAAACACAAACTATTGGTGTAAACATAGGAAACCCATATACAATTGCACCTATATCAAATACTGGAAATTATATTATACATAATGGATTAACACTTATTGGGGGTAATCACTCAGCAAGTGCAAAATTATCAATTGTGCAGACAAGTGAGACATATTCAATTAGACAATATAGACCTCATTGCTCAACATATTATCATAATAGTAGAGAAGTTCTTCATCATGACAATCACATCTACTTTATTGGAAGATACCTCTATTATCATAATCCAACACTTTGCAAAGTAAACACTACAACTCGTTCTCTTACCGAAATTAAAAGTTTTTCAAGTGGATACAATTCTATAGGGATGCAAAAGCATAACAATATTATCTTTGCTATAGAATCTAATGGACAAATTTTTATTTATGATACATCCACACAAACGTCATCAAGCTGTAATACTAGTGGTGTTCTTAATCAAGTAATAAGAAATTCAATTAAAAATTCTAAAGTTAAATTTACTCTTGATGCATCTGGTAATTTAGTTTTTCATTATGACAACAGATATTTGTATAAATTTTCTAGAAGTGGAATTAATTGTCCAAATCATTCTCCATCAGAAACAATAAATGCAAACTTTTCCGGAGGTGGTAATAATTCTAATGCTATGGCGGCACATCCATCAAATGATAATATTTTTTATTTTGTAAGTGATCTTCATAGAATTACAAAGATTACTATTTCAGGAAATACAGTATCTACTGAAGAAGTTGGAAGATACGGAAGAATAGGAGCTTCTTATAATCCTACTTCAAAAGCACAAATAAGATTTAATAATCCAAGAGATATAAAAATAGATACTGCTTTAAATAGAATATTTGTTGCAGACTTTGGTAATCGAGCAGTTCAAACATTTGATCTTGATATGAATTATCTTGATTATTCAGGTTATTCCGTAAGACAAACTAGAATGCAAGGAGCTCAAGAGGCTATTAAATCTTTAGTTACAGATAGTAGTTTAGTGTCCTCTGTAAATTTTGGTTTTGGTTACTGGTCTCATAATGATACTCCTTTATGGTATAGTCGATATAAATGGAGAAGTGGTGCTAAGAGATGTAGAAGCTATGTAGGAAATGTTAACTTTTCTTGGTTAAACAGTGGGCACTGGTTAGTAAGATATAATTATTGGTGTTGGGCGGATTCGGGTAGTGGTATTGGTTATTCAAGTTGGGATACAGGAAGACATCAAGCACGCCCTTGTAGTCAACAAAACTGTTTAAAAATAAGAGTAGATAGAAATGGTGCTTCATGGATAAACTCATACATTGGAAGTGTTAGAGCAAATGGGGGTACCGATGCAATTACTTGGGCAACAATTGCTGATGAATATTATAGACACAACTCAGATAGCCCCATAGATACAAACAGTCCGTGCCAAGGCTCATATGTTATCGTCATTGGTGATGGAGATATGCAAAATACTGCTACAGCAGAAACCAAAGTTAGAAATCTTTTAAATCAGAAAAAAGTAAAAACATTTACAGTTGCTTATGGGGGTGGTTTAAGCTCCAATGGTATACGGCAATTGGATAGAATTGCAAAAGCAGGTGGTACTGAAAGAGTAATTAAAGCAGATACTCCCGATCAGTTAAAGGCACAATTAAATGCAGCCATTAGATCTGTAATTGCAGAAAAATTATCTTTTACGGCTCCTGCAATCACCGCAACTATAGAACAAGGTGGATCACTGTTCCAAGCACAATTTAAATATAAACAAAACATGGAATGGGAAGGTACTTTAACAAGAACCGCCATATCAAAAGATGGTGTTATAAATGAAAAAGATAGAGGAAACTGGGATGCATCTCAAATGATCCCCGCACCTTCTGCAAGAAAGATTTGGGGAATTATTCCAGGTGCAGATTATAAAACAGATTACAATAACTTTACAGAATCTAATTCTTTACTAATCCAATCTCAATTTGAATTATTTGGTAATGAGGTTGGAGACTATCACAGAGATACACCTAAAGTTTCAGGAGTAACAGGTAACACGCGTTGTAGTTCTAGAGGAGATAGTACATCAACTATTGCAGATGGAATTGATGATGATGTAAAAGGATTAATTAGCTTTTCAAGAGGAGAAGATTATTTCGATTATGATGGAGATTGTAATTTAAATGAAACTAGAAAAGCAGATGGAAAGAAAGCTTATTTAGGAGATGTATTCCATTCTGAAATGGTTGTTGTAGGTGCACCATCAGCAGATACAGCTTACACTTCAACAGCACAAGAATCTTATTGGAGATCTGTTAAAGGTTATGATGCTTGGGCTCAATCTTTATCTGGAAGATCTGAAAGAATTTATGTTGGAGGAAACGATGGTATGCTGCATTCATTTGATAGTGAAACTGGACAAGAAAAATGGGCATTCATACCACCATTTATAATGTCGAAAATGCCATTAATGGTTAATACAAATTTAAATAATGAAATTGCAAAAGTTAAAGGGGGATCAAATGCAATTTATGGAGTGGATGGATCTCCTGTTGTACATGATATGTACTTTAGAAGTGCGCTTGATAGCTCAGAAAAATGGCATACCATTTTAATGGTACCTTATGGAAGAGGTGGAAATGGATTTACAGTACTAGATGTTACAGACCCTGATAAACCGCTTCATTTATATAGTGTTTATAACGATCATATCAAAAATAAAGTTTATGTGATGAACCATTTAGATGTGGTGTCTGAGTACGAATATATCGATGATACTTACTCAATTATTGATCTGGAAGAGGCTATGACCGTGCAAGATAATTATAACAATAATAATAGTATTGATGATCAGTGCAAGGCAGATACAACAACATCTTGTTATGAAAGTAGAACTTGGACTTTCCCAGTTGCAGGTTTAACAAAATCTGATTTTGAAATAAATATTAACAATAGAAATATTACAAACTTCACAGTTCAAACGGGAAGCACTGGTCTGCCTGAAATTACTTTCCCACAAACACTATCCTTCCAAGCAAACCCTGATAGTGCTTCTTCAGTAGACACACTAATTATTAAATTAACAAGAGCTGCAACTCAAACATTAAGCTCAAATTTACCAGTAGAATATAATTATAAAGAATTAGGTGAAACTTGGTCTGCTCCTAGAATATTTAGATTACCAAATACAGGCGCAGGTGACAGTAATATTGAAGATGACATTTATGTTGCTGTAATGGGTGGCGGATATGGTGGAAGAAATGATGGAGTTGGATCTGCATTATTTGTAATTAATTTAGAAGATAGAGTAACACCAGGAAAAGTTGAAAAAGTTATTCAAGTAACAGATGATAAGAATCTAAATATTATAAATTCTATACCTGGAACTCCTGTTGTTGTTACATCAGATACGACAAGGGGAATTACATTTAAAGGTGCCTTAGTTTATACAAATGATTTTGAAGGAAAAATTACTAAATACAATTTAACCAATATGGATAACGATGGATCTGGAGGAACTATTAACCTCTATGATCATACAACCTTATTATCAATTGGAGCGTCTAAAGAAAATGGAAGATATCAGTATCACGCAATGGATGCTGGTATTGGAAAAACATCAAATCATTTATGGTTATTTTCAGGAACAGGAGATTATGAAAGATTAACTTATAGAGATAATAATTTAGATAACATCATGTATGGATTTAGAGACAAAGATTTCCCATTATATAAACAAAAAAATTATAATGCGGCTTTATTTGATCAACTAAGTGAATGTAGCGATACTACAAATGATGCAACAGGTGCAAAATGTCCAGTTACAACAAATTCATCAACTATAATTGGAGGTGGAGTTGGACTTCCAAATAGAAGCCCAAAAGACATGGGTTGGTATATAAAATTACCTTACAGTCAAAAAATTTCTGCAGAACCTACTCTTTCAAAAGGTTTGGTTTATTATCCAATATTTGAACCATCGCAATCTACAAACAAATGTAGCCTTGGACTTGCTATGATTTGTGCAGTTGATGATGAATGTGGAACAAATGTTTCAACTCAATTAAGTAATAACAATTCATTACAAAGCCAAACAATTGATGGAAAAGTTTATTCTGGAAGAACTTGTAAAGCTGTTGGACAAGGGGTTCTTTCAAGATTGGTGGTTTTTGCTAATAAACTATTTGCAAATATTGCGGGTAAATCAACTCAATCTAAAACTGACTTAGTTGTAATAGATTCTGGTATGGGTGATGTAGATAGTTTTAGAAGTAGTTGGAGAGAAGGAAACTTCTAGTTTTTATTCAGTAACTTTTTAAGTTTATCTTTTACTTTATCTTTATTTTCATAAAGTTCCTTTTTGATCTTTTCTTTTATTTTGTCTTGATCAATATTTTTAACCTTATCTAAAGCATTACCAACATTGCCGCTTAACACCTTATTTTTCATATCTTTCATCGCTTTTTCAATGGTTTCTTTAAGAACTGTTTTATAATCCTTACTATCCTTAGTGTTACCTATGTTATTAAACTCTAAATTTTCAAAGTTAATTTTTTGATCAATATTAAGGTTCTCTGATGAAGCAGATAAAATAATATTATTTAAAGTTAATTTTTTAATAATAAATTCTTTTGAACTTTTAGAACTTGTGCTTCCTTTTGAAAGTGTTTCCTCTAAGGATTTAACATTATCCTTAACCTTCATATTTTTATTTACATTAAAATAATAACTCAAATTAACACCCTCAATTTTGATTTCATCTATTTCAATTTTGTTACTAAAAATAGAAGATGTATTTAATTTTGCTGTAGCTTTATTAATTGAAATTAATTGACCTGGAAAATCTTTATTGTTGATTTTTAAATCTTCAATTTCAGCCTGACCTTTTAAGTAGCTTATATCTAAATCACCTATGGAAGTAGATCTACCCAGTGAATTTGAAATATTACTTTCAAGAGAACTTTTAATCAAACCATCACCAATAAATTCAACTAAAATATAAATAATAATAATAAGTGAAATTAAAACTGTTATTATTTTTTTCATTATTTTGCTGACATAAAAGTTCTAAAGATCTTTGTCAACTCGATATTTTGATTTGAATATCTAAAATTTTCATAAAGATTAAAGAAAGATTGATATTTATTTTGATAACCTAATTTAAGTTTTTTAATAATTTCTTGAGGGGTATCTGAATTTAAAATAGTTAAATCTTTTTTGCTTTTCCAAACTATATAATTAAACATTAATGTTACAATATTTGATTTATTAAATTTAAATAAAACTCTTAATAATATTAAAATTATTATTGGAGAAAAAATCCATAAAAATACTTTAGAGAATTTAAAATTAATTAGATCTTTAATAAAAGATTGTCTCTTAGAATTATCATAAGATAATAAATGTCTGGTCCATACAAAGTCTGCATAATTAATATAGTAACTCATTAACGTAAATATCTGCATTGAAAAGAATGATCCTGAAAATTGTTGTTCATTGTTAAACATATCATTTAAACTATTTCTTATATTAGAGCTTGCAATCACAGATGTTGGATCCACTCTTACCCACCCCTGTCCATCAAGCCAAACCTCGGCCCAAGCGTGAGTATCTTTTTGTCTAAATTCAAAAAAATCTCCAACAGTATTTAATTCACCACCATAATATCCAGAAACAATTCGACTTGGAATATTTGCAAGTCTTGCAAGAATGACGAAAGTGCCTGCAAAGTATTCACAGTAACCCTCTTTATTTCTAAAGAAAAAATCTGCATAGCTATTTTCTGATTTAACCTCAGGGCTTAGATTGTAATAATAAGTTCCATCTGCAAAAGTATCTAAAATATAATTTAAATAAGAAACATTAGTTTTATTTTGCTTGTTTTGATTGACCCAGTTTTTAAGTTCATCTGATACCGTATCAGGTAAATCAGTATAATATTTTTTTAATTGATCGTTAATCTCGTAAGATATTTTATGCCTTTGAAATTCAATTTGTTTTTTTCGATCTATTACATCTCTGCTTATAAAAGTTTGATTAAAAGGATCTTCTCCAATTTTAATTAAATTGTCAGTTGGTCTTGAGGCATTAAGGGATGGGATCCATTTTCTTTTGTAAGGCTCTAATATAATTTGATATGTATCCTCTAAGGTTTCAAAACTCTTAATTTTAAGGCTATTTTTATAGTTATTATATAAATAATAACCTGATGTAGGTCGCCAAGATTTATCCTCTTCTAAATAATCAAATATCTTAACCCTAAAGTATAAGTCTTTTTTTTCAAAATCCTGGTTCACAAGTGTGAATACTTTTTCATCAGAATTTGCAAAATTTTCAAAGGATCCTAGTTTAATGGTATCTGGAATACCCAAAGAACTGGCTGAGGGATTAAATAATCTAAAGTTTATTTCTGTACGTGGAAATAATAAATAAAATATAATAATTATTGGAAATATACTAAATCCAAATCCCAAATATTTTAAAACATTTTTTAAATTAAAATCCATTAATTCTCTTTGTTGAATTAAATACAAATTAACAACAAGTAGAATAATTATTGCAAGAGAAAGGGTTGAGCTAAATAAATCCTGGCCATTTATTAAACTTGAAATACTTATTACCATACAAATTAAATTAAAAGATAAAAGATTATTTTTTGAATTTAACTCTGCAAATTTAACAATTAATAAAACACCTAAACAATGAATAAAAAATTCCTCAGTAAAAACATATTGATCAAGAATAAACTGTATATAAAGTAAAAATGTTGCGTAAATTGCAAGTACTATATTTTTTAATTTAAAATTTATTTTGACTAAACCAAGGCTAATAATTGTAATACCCATCCAATAAACTTTATTAATTAAATCTACGTTGTCTGAAACAGCAATGAGACAAATAACTAAAATGACAAACGATAAAATTTGAGAACTGTTATATTTTAGATTGAACATTTGCTAAATATTTAAAAATTAATTTTAAAGAATTTTCGTTTTGATTTAGATAAAAGGTTTCACCTCTATGTTTGATGGTTAAGTCCTCTTTTATTTTAAAATAATATTTTATAATGTAAGTTGAATAACCTAATAATGTTTCAAATGGAATTTCAGAATATTGATCTAAATCTAAAATAATTTTATTTTCTTTTTTTGGTTCTTCAAATTTTTTAATATATTTTTTATTTTTTATGGTGGATTTTTTCCATGCTATTTTAGAATGGCTGTCACCATTTTTATAATCCTCTATGCCTTCAAATTCATGATTTACATATCCTTGCATAAATAAATTAAAATCATTTAAAATTTCTTGATTAGGTTTTAAGCTTTTTGGGTAAACAATTATTTTACTTTTACTATCAAAATATCTTTTGGTTCTCATAAATCCAAAAGGATAAATTGATTTAAATATTATTCTATTTAAAGAATAAGTACCTCTTTGTTCGTTTAAATAATTAATATTAATAAAATTTATATTTTTAAAAAAATTAAAGTTTCCAATATTTTTTTTATTATATTCAATATCAAGATTTAATTTTTTTTCTTTAGATTGATTAAGTACTTTTATTTGTATTTTTTCATTATGTTTTGCTTCTACAAAATATTCATCTGTCCAACTTATAGATAAATGATTGATATTCTGGTGTGAGATAAAAATTGAAATAAAAAAAATAAAGAAAAGAATAATGGATAAAAGAAGTGCAAAGTTATTTTCATAAAAAACTGCAATTAAAAAACAAAAGAAAACAAACAATCCCACCCCTAAACCATGAAGATTTGGATAGATAAATATTTTTGATCTGTTTTTTTTTAATATATTGGTTAAAAAGCTATTGTTTCTGATGCCTTGAATAGCTCTAGCTATCATCTTTTTATATCAATTTTGCCTAAAATTTCCTGATTAACAAAATCTTTCTTTTCGTCCTGTTTTAAAAACTTAATTCTATGTCTTAAAATATAAGACAATACGTCTTTGATATCTTGGTGTGTTACATAATCTTTTGAATGAACCAATGCCCAACCTTTTGCAAGATCAATTATTTGTTTTAAACATCTTGCTGAAATATAAATTTCTTGATCAAGTGCTTTAATTGTTTGTTCGATTTGTAAAACATAATCATAAATTTCATCACTCACATTTATTTTATTCTTTTTGTCTTGAATATTTTTCCAATCAATAGTTTGAGAATTGATCTTTGAAAGATCAATGTTGTTTTTTAACATTGAAACTTTGTCTTGATCATTTAGTTCTGAAAGTGAAAAAGAAATCATAAAACGATCTAATTGACTATCAGGGAGTGTACTTGTTCCTGAGCTATCCATTGGATTTTGTGTTGCAATAACAAAGAAAGGTTCAGGTAATTTATATGTTGAACCATCTATTGAAACGTTTTTTTCTTCCATAGCTTCTAGAAAAGCACTTTGTGACTTTGGACTTCCTCTATTTAATTCATCTGCTAAAACAATATTGGTAAAAATAGGTCCTTTCTGGAAAGTTAATTCTTCATTTTTAAATATATTAAAACCAAGAATATCACTTGGTAAAAGATCAGATGTAAATTGAATTCTTTTAAAACTTAATCCTAAGTTCAAAGTAATAGCCTTTGCAAATGTTGTCTTTCCAGATCCAGGATTATCTTCAATTAAAACACTTCCTTCCGATAAAATTGCAGCAAATGTTAATTTAATTTTATTTTCATTACCAACTACTACTTTTGAAACTTCTTTTATTAAATTATCAAACATGATTTTATATTAAAAACAGTGAATTAATTTTATTTTGTAAAATTAAGTATAATAAATTTCCAGCAATAATATAGGGGCCAAATGGTATCTGAGAACTCATTTTTTTTGATTTATTAATCAATGCAGGTACCACAGAAATTAGAGCAATAGTTGATGAAAAAAATATTACAAATGGAATAGATTGTATCCCAAACCAAAATCCAATTACTGCTAGTAATTTAGCATCCCCTAAACCCATTCCTTCTTTTTTTCTCACCTGCTTATAAAAATAAATAATCGCCCAAATAATTACATAACCAAATATTCCACCTACTATTGAGATAATATAATTTGGAAACATGCTATTTAAATTTGGATCAAAGGATTTAATAAACCCTAAAGCCATTAAAGGAAAAGTAATGACATCTGGTATGATAAAGTGCTCTAAATCAATAAAGAAAATTATAATAAATCCTAAACTTAAAATACAAAGCAATAACGTTGTAAGTGACAATCCATAAATGGAATAAATGGATATAAATGATACAGCAGAAATTAACTCAACTATTACATATTGAAAAGAAATAGGCTTTTTACATTTTCTACATTTTCCATTTAGTAATAAATAAGAAATAATAGGTATGTTGTCATACCAGACTATTTGTTTCTTACATTTTGGACACTTGGATCTTCCGCCTACGACACCCTTATCTTTTGGCAATCTTACAATGCATACATTTGCAAAACTTCCCCAAAGCGCACCTAAAATTATTACAAAAACTATATCCACTGATGTATTTGATTATAATTTGAAGTTTGATGTTACTTGAATAAAGCCATCAATAATGAATTGGACCATTAATACTGCGTCATGAAGATGAATATATAAGCCTGGGGTATTAATTATTAACTCCATAGTTGTAAAATTTATCAAAATCGGCTTAAATTGCCACTTAATTATATGTTTCTATTTAAACCAACAAAAAAAGAAGAGCCAAAAAAAGTAGAAGACTCAAGAGTTAATCAAGATCTTGAACTCGTGATGAAGTTGAATCAAGAATTTGCATCCTCTCTTGATTTAAATGACACTTTAAACACAGCTCTAAAGCAAATCGTGAGTCGATTAAATGCACAAGCTGCAAACGTTTTTTTAATTAATGAAAAAATTAAAAAGTTTGAATGTATTGCATCCCTTCATCAAGATTACTTAGAAGATTATCAATTAGATTTAAAAGATGGCGTAATGGGAAAAGCTATTGAACAAAGAAAATGTATTAGGGTTGGAGATGTAAGAAAAGATGTAAGAGAAATTGCGGAATTTTATTTTGATTTAGATAATAAAACAAATTTTACAACTTTTTCAGTTTTATGCGCACCATTAATTGCGGCAAATGAATGTATTGGAGTTATTCACTGTTTAAATAAAAAAACGAATAATAGACTTTTTGAAGAAGAAGATAGACAATTACTAGAAACATTGTCTGCTCCTGCTGCTTTTGCAATTAGAAATGCAAAAATGGCAAAAGACATGATTGAAAAAAATAAAATTCAAAAAGAAGTAGAAATTGTAGGTGATATTCAAAAGTCACTTTTGTCACAAAATAAAAAAGACCCTTTTCCAATAGCTGGAATTAATATACCTGCAAAAGTAGTATCTGGTGATTTTTATAATTTTTCTGATTTAGGTGATGGTAAATATGGGTTTGGAGTTGCAGATGTATCTGGTAAAGGTATTAAATCATCCTTACTTATGTCTAAAGCTTCAAGTTTATATAGATGTTTAAGTAAAACTAATTTTTCAGCAGCAGATTTATTAATTCAATTAAATAATGAAATTTGTGAAACTATTTCAAGAGGAATGTTTGTTACAATGTTAATTGGTATTTATGATAGCAATAAAAAAGAATTATTATTATCAAGTGCTGGTCATGAGCCTCCGATTATTTTTGATTCTAATGGAAATTTTTCAAATTATAACGAGTCTGGTCCACCTTTGGGAATAATGGCTAAAACAAAATACCAAGAACACACTATTCCTTTTGATAAAAGTTCAATGTATATTTTTACAGATGGAATTACTGAAATAAGGAATCCAAAAGGGGAAGAACTTGGATCAGTTGGATTTCAAAATTATATTAAAAAATATAAAGATCATCCAAACAATGAAAGACTAAAAGCTATGATAGATGATATATTGGGAGCCGGACATACACAAAAGGATGATTTAACAATCGTTGCAGTTGACGGAAATTAGTTAATTGTTAAGTTAAGAAACTCTTTTATCAATTCTATTCTTTTTAAATGTGTTGCTTCTGTAGCTTTTTTAAGTTTTGAAAATCCTTTTAAATTTGTTTTTTCTGTACTTATGGTAAATAAGTTATCATCACTTTTTGTCACTAAGTTTTCTTTTTCTAAATCCTTTAGTTTTCTAATAACACTAGCTCTTGGAACACCTGTAAGTTCAGAAATAGTAGTTGGATTTAAACCTTTTGAGCTTGATAATGTATAATTTGTAAGCATTTCTGCATAATCTGACATTGCGCTGTCATTTTTGCTTTGAAAATTAGGATCAGAAGAATTTTTAAGATTATAAGTTTGGTTTAAAACAATAACTGAAAAAACAACCAAATTCTCTAAATTTTTAAAGAAGTCTTTCTGAGCCAAAACCCAATTGATTTGAAAGTTTAAAAATATATGCCAGTAATGAGTATAATTTTTCTTAATTTCTCTCTCAAAGTGTTCTTCGTTATAAGAAGTTTTTAATCCATCAATTTCTTTTGTTGCACAAAATAATAACTTTGAAAAATTTTTAATACTAATAATAGGTTTTTGATAACTTAAAGCATTTTGTTGTATTGATATTTGTTTTCCTTTTCTAATAATTATTTTTTCATTAGTCATTTCATTTAATTTTCTTCTTACTGTTTCTTTTGCCATTTTAAGATCTTTAACGATTTCAATCACACTAATCTTTTCAATTTCAATTGATTTATTCGCGTAAAAATCATCAAGGGATAAATTATAGAAATGTTTGTTATAAGTTTTTAAAGTAGTATTTACTAAATAAAGAAGAATTAAATATTTTTCTATATCCTTAAATGAATTATACGCATTATGGATCCATGCAAATTGAAGTTGAAACCAGCTTTGCATGAAATTTGAAAAATCTCTTTCAATTGATGTGATTATTTGTTTTTCAGAAATTTGATTATGAATTTTAAATTCTTTGCTCATATTTATTTTTTTATTTTAATATATGTAAAATAAATCAGTATGAATAAGTATTGTAAAAGAGCATAGGCAGCAACTGGAAATATATATTTAACATTATCAAACATTAATGCTCCAAGAATAATTCCCATTCCACCATTTTGAAGAACTGTTTCAATTGTTATTGTAATTTTATCACTTTCGTTTAATTTAAATAATTTTGAAAGCATAACCGTCATAAAAAAAGCTAAAACAAAAATTAAAACTGTTTTTACTCCTGCAAATTTTATGTATTCAGGTATTAAATGAAGATCTTGATAAACTGCAATTCCAACAATAAATACAAATAACAATGCTGAAATTTTATCAAATATTGGATCAATTTTTTTTGCAACGTTTGGAAAAATTGTATTAAAAATAATTCCAAGAATTACTGGTATAGTTACAATTGCAAATATTCTAAGTGAGGCAGGTATTAATCCTGTATTAAATATAAGAGTTGATTGATCTTGAAATACAACAAGATAATAAACTTTTATTATTATAGGTATTGAAACAAAAGCTAGTAAACAGGTTGTTGCAGTTAAACAAATTGATAATGGAACATTTCCTCCTAACTTTTTAGAAATATAATTTGATGTTACCGCACTTGGAAGACATGTAATTAATATTATTCCAACTTTTACTTCCATTGGAAAAGGAATAGTTAGCGCAATAATAAAACCAATTAATGGCATTCCTATTAATTGACAAATTAACCCTAGATAAAAACTAATTGGATTTTTAAATACACCTGCAAAAGCAGACATTTTAAGTGATAACGCAAGTGAGAACATTATAAAAAACATTCCAGCGGGACCAGTTAATTTAATAAATTCCATAAGAACCTTAGAAATTTATATAATGTTTAAATTTATAAATTACTAGTAATTAGAAATTTGATCTTGGCTATATATCCTGCAACTCATAACGATACTTAAACCAAGCATAATAGACAACATGGAGGATCCACCATAAGACATAATTGGTAGCGGTGCTCCAACGATAGGTAATAATCCTAATACCATTGAAATATTTACAAAAATATATAGAAAAATGGCAGAGGCAAAACCAAAGCAGAATAGTTTTGAAAAGAAACTTTTTGCATAAAAGCCAATACTGATTATTCGATAAATTAATAAGATGTATAAAAGTAAAAGAATAATTGATCCTAAAAAACCAAATTCCTCTGAAAAAAGAGTAAATATAAAATCAGTATGTTTTTCAGGTAAAAATTCTAAATAACTTTGGGTGCCTTTCAAATAACCTTTGCCAAAAAAACCACCTGACCCTATTGCTATTTTTGATTGGATGATTTGATACCCAGCTCCAAGTGGGTCTCTTTCAGGATTAAAAAAAGTTAGAATTCTAGATTTTTGATAAGGTTTTAATAAAGATATTACAAAAGGCAGAGATACTAATAAAAGTAAACCTGAGTAAACAAAATATTTTATATTTAAACCTGCTAACCAAATTATAATAATTCCACTTCCTGCAATCAATATAGATGTTCCAAGATCTGGTTGTTGAATTACTAAATAACATGGAATGATTAATAATATTATTGGAACTAGAATAAACTTATAATTTTGAATTTCAGCAGTTTGCATACGATGATAGTATCTTGCAAAACAAATAATGATTGCAATTTTCATTATTTCTGAAGGTTGAAGATTTAAAAAATATAAATCAAGCCATCTTCTTGAACCCGATGCCATCAAGCCAAAAAATAAAGTAATAATTAAAAGTGAGACACAGAATAAATAAACTAAATAAGCATTTTTATACCAAAATGTAATTCTTACAAAAGATAAGACTACAAACATTCCGAAGAATGCTATCAATCTTATTAAATGGTTTTTGGTATGATAGTTAAATTCTCCACCTTCTGTAGAATAAATTGCAAATACACTTATAGCTCCAAGTATCATCACAATTAAAATTAAAAAATAATCAATATTCTTTAATTTTTCAAAAAAAGTATAATTACGAGTATTAAGTCTTTCTGTTAACATTAGGCTAAACTAATATTTCCTTTTTTGATTTGTTCTCTTAATTTATGACGATCAATAATTTTTTTAATTAATTTACTTGCAAGTGGAGCTGCCGCACCACTACCAGATCCGCCATGCTCGACTAATACACTAATAGAGTATCTTGGGTTTTCATAAGGAGCAAAGGCTATAAAGAGAGCATGATCTCTTTCTTCATATTGAATTTGAGACAAATCTAAATCTAGTTCTCTTTCTCTTTCTGTAATTCTTTTAACCTGTGAAGTTCCTGTTTTGCCAGCAAATTGGTATTTTGGATCTTTGTATCTTGATTTAAAAGATGTTCCATACAATTCGTTTGTTGATCCAAACATTGCATCTTTTACAAAATTAATATTTTTAGGATCCTTGTATAATCTCTCATAATATTGATATTCTTTTTCCTCTAGGTAACTTTGTTGATTGTCTTGTGTATGAATTGAAAGATCATTCATATATTGGTTTGCAATTTTTAATTTTACCCCTTCATAAGTAATGTTTTGATCATGAATGATATGAGGTTTAATTTTGTAACCTCCATTTGCAATTTGAGCTGTCATTAAACATAACTGTAATGGTGTTGTTTGAATGTAGCCTTGTCCTATTCCATTAATAACAGTTTCACCAAGATACCAATTCTTGCCAATTGCATTCTTTTTCCAAAAAGTATCAGGAACAACGCCCTTTTTTTCATCAAAATATGTGTCTTTTAAGATGTTTTCCCCAAGACCATACCTTTTTGCAATGATTGCAAGTTTATCCACACCCAATATTCTTGCCATTTCATAAAAATAAATATCGCATGATTGTT
>Ga0181574_10002791_pt1 | contig 15728 bp, 14 predicted proteins | sample 101ome_24_FD_145600 | JGI IMG/M metagenome (GOLD analysis project Ga0181574, IMG submission 145600) | Coastal salt marsh microbial communities from the Groves Creek Marsh, Skidaway Island, Georgia - 101410AT metaG (spades assembly) | ecosystem: Environmental > Aquatic > Marine > Intertidal zone... | reverse complement strand
CGATGAGGCTCCAAAAGTTGGTTCTAAGGTTGGACCAATTGTTAAACTTGGATTGTTCTCTAACGTTAAATTGAGTGATTACTTGAAGCTTACAGACAACTACGATGCTCCGGCTGACCTTATGAATAACCTTGAAGTGTTGTTCAATAACGTGAACTTCTATGAAGAAGGACTTTACGCTGCTGAGTTCCAAACTATGGATGAATCAGGTAACGTATCTGTTCCATTCCGATTATACGTTGACGTGAGAAGCACTTACGAGCGTATCTCAGGAATTGAGACCGTAGCTGGAAAGGATTTATTGAAAGTATATCCGAACCCATCAAAAGGCTTGTTCAACGTATCGTTTGATCTTGCGTCAAATGAAAACGTGAGCGTAGCAGTATACGACATGATGGGTAACCAAGTAGCTGAAGTAGCTGAAGGACAACTCCAGAAAGGAAGCTACCTAGTTGACATGACAGGTAAAGCTGCTGGTATGTACTTCGTACGTATGAGCGTTAACAACCAGGTGTTTAATCAAAAGGTTATCATCGAATAATAAACACGATTATTAATGTCAAAGGGGAGCCCAAAGCTCCCCTTTTTTTATTTTTGATCAGTTGCAGAAAAAAAATGAAAAATTTTGCAACCTTTTCTAAAACCGGTGTCTATCTAACAAATGAGCAGTCATTTTGAGCAGTGATGAGGAACTAGTAAGACTGTGTCTACAAAAGGACCGAGAAGCTCAAAAGTTGCTCTTTGAGAAGTACGCTTCAAAGATGATGGGCATTTGCTTAAGATACACTTCAAACCACGAGGACGCCAAAGACATCCTTCAGGATGGATTTGTTAAGGTGTTTACTCAACTTGAAAAGTTCGAGTTTAAAAGCAGCTTGCAGACGTGGATGTCTCGAATCTTCGCAAACCTTGCGATTAATCGAGTTACACGAGGTAATCAAGCAAAGTATACCCATGTCGACATCGACGAACAGTACGATTTAGCTTCAGAGACAACACAAGACGATTTAGATCGTTGGGGTGGGTTAACACCACAACAAGTGTTGGGATTTGTAAAACAGCTCCCTGAGAAGTACCGCTTGGTATTAAACATGTACGCTGTGGATGGGTTCTCTCATCAAGAAATCGCTCAGAAACTAAACATCAGTGTTGGTTCGTCTAAAAGTCGCTTGTCGCGTGCTAGAGTAATGCTTAAAGACAATATTAAAAAGTCGTGAGTCAGTTAGATAACAGATTTGATGAATTGCTTCGAGGCCAAATGGAAGGCCTGGAGTCATCTGTGTCGTCTGCAGACTGGGATGCTATTGTCAATAAGTTAGATGCCGTTGAAGAGAAGAAAGTCGCACCAGTGTGGTGGCCATATCTTGCAGCCGGTATTGTTGTGTTGGTAGGTGGTTTGTTCTGGTTGTTAACTCCATCATCAGATTTAGATTCTGGTGACGCAGTTGTTAATCAGGAAACACCAGCAGTTATCGAAACACCTTCAAACACAAATGATTCAGAACAATCTGATGTTGTTGAAAACATAAAAATACCTACAAACGAAGCTCAGGCCGCCAACCGGGCAAATCAACCAAACACACCTAATGAAGGAACGGACGTGCAACGTCCAGAACCAAACGTGCCTGCCATCCCAGTAGTGGATGCAGGCGATGTTGTGGGTGAAACTCCAGGCATTACAACACCATCTAACGATAGAGAAATTGCGAGCGAAGACTCAGATAAACCAGATGAGTCAAATTCTAAAGAAATAGCCCACGATGATAATCAGGAAACTGCCAATCCTGATAAAGACTTACCTACTAATGTAGATAACAACAAGCCCGGTGTAACTTCTAATAAAGATGAGGGCAGAAGTAACCCGGGCTTTTCTACATCTTCCAATGGTTCTTGGGAACTTGGAGTGTCTTTCACTCCGAATTGGGCAAGCAAGATTATACGTGCAAATGGCGATTTGGCGTGGAGAATTAATCCAAGGTTCGATGAGATTACCAAAGCCATGGAGACCGGATCCTATAGTTACCAGTTGAATGTTGACGTTAATCGATATTTTGGTAAAAATTGGTTTATAAGCTCAGGTTTGACCTACAATCAAGTAGAGGAATCCGTTTCCTATGACTACCTTGTAGATGGATTCTATGATGAGAACGTAAATCAAAAAACGCTGGATTTCGTTCCGTGGAATCCTAGTTTACATTATCGAGTGAATTATACGGGTATTAACCAATACAGATATCTTCAAATTCCATTGCAATTGGGTTTTGTTGATACGCTGAATGTAAAAGGCCGTCAGTTTAAACTTAAAGTGGAAAGCGGTGTTCAATACATGGGTCTATTGGGGATGACAGGGAAGAAACTTGGGGTAACTGATATCCGTGAGCTTGAGGACTTATCCGCTCAGGTGGACAATTACTCTCGAAACAACATAGGGGCGAATACGAGTATTGGACTCTACTGGATAGCCGGCCCGAGAATGGATCTAGGTTTTAGTGGATTTGGTTCACTGGCTCTTAGTTCTATTAGAAGTAAAAATGAAGCGATTCAAGAGCGTCCATATAATACTGGGCTGCATATTGGGTTAAACTATAAACTGTTGACAAACAAACGTTGAAGAAGGTCATCTACATAGCGATTCTAACACTTGCGACTGCCATTACCGTGCAGGCACAAGGTGTGTATCGTCTTGCTAATGGAGATGAGGCTAAAAATGTTATTGCAGTAGCGAGGGAGTCTACAACAATTAGCCTTGTAAATGTCAATGCCTCGGATGAATATGAATTGTTGCTCTGGGATGGATATGATTACTCAAATGAAGGTGTCATATCAAAATTGCCTAAGCACAAACAAATTGGCTCAGGAGATTTTACCGTTAAACATGCTATCTGGTTTGAAGGTAAACTATACGTGGCAGGACAGTATGCTGAGACAGATAAGGTCACAAGCCCAATCAAGGTATTCAGTTACGATGGTAGTGCTTGGTCGGATGTTAATGTAACCACATTTATCTCAGGCGATATCGTTAATAAATTTCTGATTCACAAGGGAAGCTTATTTTTAGCTGGTATGTTCCAATCCACGTCGCTCTATAAGTTAGAAAGCGGTTCTTGGACTGGGGTTGGGTCGGTAATAGGGAGTAATCCTGCAGATTATTTACTGGATATTGTCTCGCACCACGACAAGCTTTATGCAACCGGAGAGTTTACAAATAAGAATAACGGACTTAGATTCAATGTAGCTGAATTTTTCCAAGGAAGTTGGGGAGCGTTAGCGCAGCCTCCTTTTGTTCAGAAAAGTAAAGTATTAACCACGTACAACAGCCAATTACTGATAACCGGTGATGCAAATGTCAATTTCGACTATGTAAAGGAGTTTAAGAATGGTGGTTGGGATGATATTTCAAATGGTCTTGAAAATCTGGAAGTTTACGACTTCTGGGATATTGAGATGAACGATGAAGTCATTTGTGCCACGGGTGTTTTTGAAGATCGATCTTCAGGAAGACAGTTCAACTTCATTTTACGTGATAAACTAGGCTGGCATTTTGGTGATCAACCATTTACGGGAGACAGAATAAACCTGGGTAAAATCGAAGATAAGATTGTTGTTTTTGGTGCTTTTGATTTTAATGGAACAAAAGGAATTGGCATCATTCAAGGGAATCACGCCAATCTTACCGGGCAATTATTCCTGGACGGAAACAATAACTGCGTATTTGATTCGGAGGATGAAGGTATCGGTTTCGCGAAACTGATTTTAACTCCGGGGAACCACATTTTCTTTACCGACAAAGACGGACGTTACAACATCCCAGTTGCCGCAGGTAAGTATGACCTCACGTACGAGACGCTGCCAAAACATGAATATGGATGTGGAAGAACAATCAGTGTTACGATCCAAAACCATACGAACTATATGTTGCCTGATTTAACAGCGGTAGAGAAACCTAATGTTGTCGATCTGGAGCTGGCAACTTACGCTAAGAATGGATTTACACTACTACGGGGACAACGCAATAGTATTCAGCTTTTTGCCTTAAACAACGGTACAGCAACCATTGACAAAGCAACGCTAAAATTGCAAATGGGTGATTGGTGGGACCAGGTGACCATTTCCCCTACGCCAACGACATCCGACAATGGTGAATACACTTGGGATGTAAATAGCTTGGAAAGGGATCAAACTTTTGTAATCGAAATAACAGGAGACGTTAAGTCGGAATTAGGTGATGCGAATGAATTTTGTTTTACCGGAGATATCGAATCTCCACAAACAGATGCTGAGACGAGTTCCAACAGAGATGCAGGCTTCTTTACATCAGCAGATGAAATCGATCCGATATACAAACAAGTAAGCTGTGGCAAGTGGTATTCTTCTGCGGATGAATCCATCACATACACCATACGATTTGAGAATGAATCGAGTAAAGAAGTAAATGATGTTGTTGTGGTTGATACGTTCGATAAGGATTTGATATTCTTGAGAGCTCAAAGCTATTACCCACTCGCATTCAATAAAACGGTGACGCACGTTAAAGTTCCCGGTGAAGACGCGTGGAGATACATCTACACGTGGAGCTCTAACAAAGCAAACTTGAAACCTGCCGGTAGTCCAGATGGTGGAGCTGTTGGTTCGGTTGCGTTGAAGGTATACTTACATGAGCTGAGTTTCAAGAAGGGGACACAACTGTGTAATACAGCACGAGTTCACTTAGATAACAGCGAGCCGCTAAGAACGAATACGGTTTGTTCTCAGTCGACAAATCTCTCCAATAGAGGGCCTAAGTTTATTAACTACCTTTCGGTATTTCCTAATCCGGCCCATGGAAGTACAGAGATTTATAACAATGGCTTGTCGGACCATACAATTCGGGTACTTGACCAAACGGGTAAGTTGATATCAGAGTTTGCTTTACAAGCACAGAATCAGACGACTATCAATACCACACAATGGTCTCAAGGTGTCTACTTGATTACCGCTGATGGGATTACGGTTGACCGTCTTGTGGTTATCAATCGGTAATAGCCAAACAACACACACTTATTTTTAGGTTGGGCCACTGCGCTCGTAATTTCTCGATGCACGCGGCAGTAGTTGCTCCAGTTGTAAAAACATCATCTACCAGTAGGATATGCTCCGGGTTCTGCACATGCGAGCTTACTTGAAAATCGTCTTTTACTCTTTGCCAGCGATCAAGCCTGTTGCGCTTGGTCTGAGAAGAGTTTTTCTTGGACCTCTCTAATAATGGAAATACGGGCTTCGATATCACCCTACCAATTTCATCGGCAATCAATCTAGCTTGATTGTATCCACGTTTGCGAATTTTGGATTTATGCATCGGTACCGGAACGATTGTGTCAATAGACTTCAGAACTTCGCATAATTGCAGTTTAGAGCGATTTACAAGCGATTTTATGTGGTTGGGCTGGTTCTGATACTTAATGAGATGTAAAATGCGCTGTATGGAATTATCTGATCTGAAAAAGTACAAACCAATTCCGGATGTAATCCCGTAAAGCGGTACGAGGATTTGTTCAATTAGCGAGGGGCTGCCTTCGATATGACCATTGGGTAAGCATTCTACGCACGGGTCACAGATCGACGGGCTGCCATGGCCAAGGATAGTGTTACACACAGGACATTGTCGTGGGTATATCATATCAACTAATCGTTTAACACCTAAAAAATGTGACCTTTGCACCATGTTCGAAAATAAAGAGAAGACAAGCATCGACAAGCTGGGAGAGTTTGGTTTGATAGACCATCTCACCTCAGTTATAGAATTATCCTCCCAACACACCGTATTGGGAACCGGTGATGATGGTGCTCTACTCGATGCCAAAGGCAAACAGATTGTAATTTCAACTGATTCGTTGGTTGAAAACGTGCATTTTGATATGATGTATACGCCTCTAAAGCATCTTGGTTATAAAGCTGCTGTTGCGAATTTTTCGGACATCTGTGCAATGAACGCTGTACCTGAACAGATTACTGTTTCAATCTCATTCAGCAGTAAGTATACGCTCGAAGCTATCGAGGAGCTGTATTCTGGAATCTTGATAGCTTGTAAGAAATATAAGGTTGATTTGGTAGGAGGGGATACATGTACGATTCCAAGCGGATTGGTAATTAATGTCACTGCCATTGGATACCAAGATGCAGGTAAGGAAGTGAAACGAGGAGGAGCCAAAGAAGGCGACTTACTATGTGTAACGGGGGATTTAGGAGGAGCTTTCATGGGACTCCAACTCCTTGAACGTGAAAAGCGTGTTTTCCTCGAGAACAAAGAAATGAAGCCAGATCTTCAGGATCACGATTATATCGTTGGTCGTCAACTAAGACCGGAAGCTAGAGTTGATTTGGTAAATATGCTGGCGGAACATGAAATCATTCCAACATCGATGATTGATGTTTCGGATGGTTTGTCAAGCGAGATCTTTCATTTAAGCAAACACTCCGAAGTAGACTTTGCTGTTTATGAAGACAAACTACCTATCGATCAAGATACGTACAATATGGCAATGGAGTTTGGAATCGATCCTACCACGGCGGCACTAAATGGTGGAGAGGACTACGAAATTCTGTTTACCATCCCGCAATCGGACTACGATAAAGTGAAAAACAGTCAGGATATCAGTGTCATTGGTTATGCTCGTGAAAAGGGGATGAAGAATCAACTCATCTCAAAATCCGGTAATGTGCATGCTTTACAAGCACAAGGATGGCAGCACGAATAATAGACGATGCTAATTCTATCTTAGTCGTTTATAACTTGTGTTTATAGACTTCATTGTGTTACTTTGTTCGTATGACCCGTATCGCGAACCTATCTCTAGTTCAGCTGCAGTATTTAGTTGCCCTGGATGAACACAGACACTTCATAAAGGCTGCACAGTCTTGTTTTGTTACTCAACCTACATTGAGTATGCAAATCAAGAAGTTGGAAGAGGAGTTGGGCGTGAAACTATTCGACCGCAGTAAGCAGCCCATTATCCCTACGGATGTTGGTGTGTTGGTTATAGAACAAGCCAAAAAAGTACTCAACGAAACAAAGAAGATTGAAAATATTCTTTTGGAGTACAAGGGGAAGGTTGCAGGTGACTTGAATGTTGGCATCATTCCAACAGTATCTCCTTATTTGATGCCTTCACTGATATCAAATATCTCGAAACGGTACCCGGAGGTACGATTATATGTCAAAGAGTTGATGACTGAGGAGATCGTGAGTTTACTGCAGAAAGACCACCTCGATGTGGGAATTGTTGCAACCCCGTTGGACGTGGATGGTATGGTGGAAAAGCCAATTTTCTACGAAAAATTTTGTCTGTACTTAAACCCGAAACACCCGGCATACGATGAGGAGTTGGTGGATAGTAAACGCTTGTTGGAAGACAAGCTTTGGCTCTTAACGGAAGGGAACTGCTTCCGGGATCAAGCGGTTAACCTCTGTGAGTTGCGGGAGTCCAGTAGACAAACCAATTCTTTTAGCTATGAAAGTGGCTCAATCGAGACACTCATACGCATTGTGAACATGGAAGGAGGCGCAACCGTTATTCCGGAATGGGCTAGCTTAGCACTTAGACCGGAAGAACGTAAAAACGTGCGAGACGTGCGAGGAGAGTCTGTTAGAGAGGTGAGTTTGATTTACACCCGAAACTTTGCAAAAGCGAAACTATCTGAGGCATTTTACAACGCATTGGTGGCCAGTGTACCTGTCCAATTAAAGCGAAATTCAAACAAAGACGTATTAGCGGTGTTCTAAAAATCGTAAATTTGAAGGGACTGCACTGCTTTTCACAAACATGACAACCATAAAACGAACCACTTTCTTTTTTGTCGTTGGCTTGATTTCACTTATCGTATCATCCGGTTGTGGTGACTTTGATAGACGAACTCAATTCAACACAACTTACACCAACCGAGTAACCTTGGATTCCGGTAACACTAAGCCCGGCTCCGAAATGGAAGCCAAGTCGGACACGCTAATAATTGACTTTATTGGCACCGTAAAAGATCACAGTTCTTCGGAGAGCAGTATCGAGTCTGTGGTTATCTCCGGTCTTAGCATAGAGGTTGATCCTTTTAAGTCGGATAAATCTGAAAACCTCGGATTCTTGGAGAGCATGGAGATCTATCTGAAAGGGAAAGATATGGATGAAGTGCTACTTGCAAAAACGGACAGTGTTCCTCCGTATCGCTATTTCGAGATTCAGGTAATTCCGGAAGGTGAAGATTTTACCGATTTAATTAAAACTGAAGAGTTTACTTGTCGTATGATTTATACTACCAAACGACAACTTAAGGATTCCGCTGTTGTTGTAAAGATTACCCCAGAGTATCTTATCGACACACGAGTTTTCGGGATATAAAAAAAGGCGAGCATCGCCCGCCTCCATTTTCTTTTATTATCTAGATCGTTTAGAAGCCTAGTAGCGTTTCTGCCGCTGGAGCTCCACCCAACAATTGTTCAGGGTTTTCCAGTAGGTTTTTAACCATTACCAAAAATCCAACAGACTCTCGTCCATCGATGATGCGGTGATCGTAGCTTAACGCAACGTACATCATCGGTCTGGCTACAATTTGTCCATCTATTACCACCGGTCGTTCTATGATGTTGTGCATTCCAAGGATAGCGCTCTGTGGTGGGTTTATGATTGGAGTACTCATCATACTTCCGAAAACTCCCCCATTCGAGATTGTGAATGTACCTCCGGTCATTTCATCAATACTCAACTTGCCATCTCGTGCACGAACAGCCAATCGCATAACTTCACCCTCAATCTCTGCCATAGATAATGACTCTGCATTACGAATGACAGGTACCATTAGACCTTTTGGCCCCGATACCGCGATAGAAATATCTACGTAGTCGTGGAATACCAACTCATTCTCATCGATGTATGCATTGATTGCCGGATATTTACCGAGAGCGAGAACAACTGCACGTGTGAAGAAACTCATGAAACCAAGTCCAACACCATGCGTCTCCTTAAAGCGCTCTTTGTATTTCTTGCGCAAATCCATAATCGGTTTCATGTTCACCTCGTTGAACGTGGTGAGCATGGCTGTTTCATTCTTCGCAGCTACAAGTCGTTTAGATACAGCTTTTCGAAGGTTGGACATCTTCTCACGGTGTTCGTCTCGACCACCATTACGTACTTCATATCCTCCACCTGAGATCGGCTGAGCGCCAAGTGCATCGGCTTTGGTTATTCTACCTCCCCGTCCAGTGCCCTTTAAGCCTGCAGGCGATATACCTTTTTCATTCAAAATTTTTCGAGCAGCCGGTGAAGGACTTCCTTCGGCATAGCTCGGAGATTTCTTGGCCTCAGCAGGAGCAGATTTTTTCTCTTCTTTAACCTCCTCTTTGGCAGGTTCAGCTTTAGGCTCCTCGGTTGGTGTGTCCATACCTTCAGGACGCTCAGCGCTCGTGTCGATAGTAGCAACCACAGTCCCAATAGCTACATCCTCACCTTCGGCAATAACGATTTTCAATATACCTGAATCTTCGGCATTTAATTCAACAGTTGCTTTCTCAGACTCGAGTTCTGCAACCGCCTCATCCATCTCCACATAGTCGCCGTCTTCTTTTAGCCACTGACTAATTGTTACTTCCGTCACGGATTCTCCAACAGAAGGTATTTTAAGCTCTAAAGCCATAATTTTTTATTAAGTCGCAAATTTATGAATACCGAGGTAAAACCGAGGTTTAGGTAAACAACAAATTAATATCCAAATTGGTTACTTCATGGACTATCAGATATAACATCTTAGATTAGCACCAAAACACAGAATGAATAGTCAAGATATATACGAAATGGTTCGTTCGCTTCAAAAGCGAGGGGTAAACCATGCCGTTATATCCCCGGGAAGCAGGAACTTTCCAATTATTCAGGCATTGGTATCCACTTCAGACATGGCGCTCCATGAGGTTATCGACGAGCGGTCGGCGGGTTATCATGCCATTGGGTTAAGTATAGCCACAGATCAACCCACCATCATTACATGTACCAGTGGGACCGCGGCTCTCAACTATTACCCTGCGATTGCCGAAGCGTTTTACGCAGAAGTGCCACTTATTGTTCTGACCGCTGATAGACCGCCAGAAGCAATTGACAATTGGGAAGGACAGAGTGTCCGACAAAAGAATGTGTTCGCGTCGCATACTATGAAATCCTTCCATATAGATCCTGGGACTTCGGTTTCGGAGTTACAGAACAAGGCTGAGGAAGCATATCGATTGAGTATCCAAAAAGCAGGTCCTGTTCACATAAACATAGCATTTCGCGAGCCGTTTTACGATGGAATTGAAATCAGTAAAAACAGCACCAGATCTCATTTACCATGGGATAAGAGTGGTATGGATGATACGCAGCAACTGTTACGGTTCTTGCCTGAGGACGGGAAATTACTGTGGTTAAATGGTCATGATCGGTCGGCAGGTCCATATGTGCAAACAGAAAACGTACTTCAACTTTCAGATGTGCTGTCAAACAAAATGCAAACCATCAATCACTGGGAGGCTGTTTTACCGACGAAGAAGCAGTGTGTACCTTCTGTGATTATCACTACTGGAACCTACTTTGTTTCAAAGCAACTGCGAAACTGGCTTAAACAAAACAAAGAGCTGGTGCACGTGCACCTCGGGAGTCGCGAAGTTTTACCCACTCCTTTCGGCACAAATCCAATTCAATTAAATCTGGATTATCAGGAAGCCATCCAACTGGTGGATAGAAGTTTAACCGATTCCTATCGATCAATTTGGGAAGAGTTGGGCTTTGAAGAGAGTTATGAAAAAATCTCAGCTGATCATCATACAGAAATAAAACTCATGGAGGCGCTTTACGAGAAGCTACCATCCAACAGCCACTTGCACTTAGCCAACTCAACAACGGTGCGCAACGCAGCATTGCTCCGACGTAGATTCGACATACGACATTTAGGGAACAGGGGCACTAGTGGAATTGATGGATGCACCAGCACTGCGGTTGGTTATGCATCAGCCACAGACGAACAGGTTTTCCTATTTACCGGTGACTTGGCGTTTTTGTATGATATAAATGGACTTTGGCGCACTAACTTACCCCAAAACCTCAAGATTGTAGTTTTTAACAACTTTGGTGGCGGTATTTTTGAACTGATTGACGGCCCGGATAACTACCCTGAGACCCTAAAATGGCAGGTTACAGCTCACAATAAATCTGTTGCGGATTTGACTAAAGCGATGGGAGTTGAAACGTTCAAGATTACAGCTGAATCTGATAAAGAAATCATTGATAATTTCTTTGACTACGATGGTTGTGCCGTTCTAGAGATAGAGACGAGTCGGGACGAAAATAAAAGCTATCTAAACGACCTTAAACGCGCTTTGCGCAGGTAACATGAGTAACGATTTTACACATTTAGATGAAAACAACAACCCGATGATGGTTGATGTAGGAAATAAGCAAATAACAAAGCGTACCGCTGTAGCAGAGTCGACAATTGTCTTACCACATGAAGTACTGAACTTGCTGCATAACGATGAAATTTCAACCAAGAAAGGACCGGTGTTTCAGACTGCAATACTTGCAGGTATTATGGCGGCAAAGCGCGCGTCGGAATTAATTCCTTTGTGCCACCCGCTTGCATTGAATAAATGTGATGTAAACATTGACGTGGTGGACAAACATTTAGTTGTTCAATGCACGGTTTCGTGTAATGGCAAAACTGGTGTGGAAATGGAGGCTCTTACCGGTGCTTCTGTCGCAGCACTTACCATCTACGATATGTGCAAAGCCTTTAGTCACGATATCGTTATCGAAAAGACTCAACTTGTTGCAAAATCCGGAGGCAAAAGCGATTTTAATCGGGATGGCGCATAAAAAACATACAGCTTTATCGAAACCCCATCTGGGAGGTCGTGTGCGCAACGAAATTGCATTCGTAGGTGCCCAGTGCGGTCTAATCCAAGAAACGGTGCGCAACTTGGTGCCAGAACTTGCTACTCGGTATAGTGTGGACTACATGGATGCGGATCATGGATACTTTGATAATCCGGTTAAGAATGAATATTTAGATGCTGGTTTCGAGGACTATATCGCAAACCAGCAGGTCCAAGAGACGCTGGTAAAATTGGCTGGAAACGATTTTGACAACAAAATTCAAGGACTTCAGCGTGATTGGCTATTCGTAAATGGTAACCACTTTCAGGCGGAGGCTCAGGTAGTTTTTTTGCAAGCATCTAAGCGTAAGTCTCTTGAAAAACGTTTGGATCAGTGCACAAATATTATCGCTTTTGTTGTGGTTGATGATGAAGAAAGCTTAGATCTGTTCGTAAATAGAGCAGATATACCAACATTCAATATAGACGACCAGGATGGGTTGAGGGAAACATTGATGTCGTACATGAATTCTAAAAGTCCTGGTCTCAAGGGATTGATTCTAGCCGGTGGAAAAAGTGTGCGAATGGGCCAAGATAAGGCGCAGTTAACCTACAATGGTAAGACAGCGATAGAGCGAGTTGCTGATTTGATGCGGACTCAACATATCGAACCTTTTCTCAGCGTTCGGACTGAAGACCCTAATATTTCATTACCTCAAGTCACAGATACATTTTTAGATCTTGGTCCAATGGGTGCGATCTTGTCTGCACTTCAGACCGACCCAAATTCCGCGTGGTTTGTCGTAGCGTGTGATCTCCCACTATTAGATGAGGAAACAATCAACCAGATTGTAGCGAACCGTTCACCAAGGTCAGTAGCAACCGCATTCCTCAACTACGAAACTGGCTTTGCAGAACCTTTAATTACCATCTGGGAGCCCAAAGCTTATCATAAAATGCTATCGTTCTTAGCCCTTGGATATTCTTGCCCACGAAAGGTCTTAATCAATTCAGATACAAGGCTTATCGAACCAAAAGACCCCAAACGATTGATGAATGTAAACACACCGGAAGATTACAAAGCAGCTTTGGCACAACTTCAGCATGAGCAATAAATACAATCGGCAAATAATTCTCTCAGAGATAGGAGTAGTTGGCCAGCAAAAGTTGACTGATGCTCGTGTGCTAGTAATAGGATGCGGAGGATTGGGAAGTCCTGTAGCTGATTATTTAGTCCGTGCAGGGATTGGGACGCTTGGCTTGGTTGATAACGACATTATCGACGAGACAAATCTTCACAGACAAATCTTATTTACCGGAGAAGATATTGGAAAGTCAAAGGTGGACGTAGCGAAGCAACGCTTATTTCAGGTCAACAATCAGGTGAAGATTAATGCGATAAACAAGCGAGTCACAGAGTCGAACATCTCTGAAATCGCCGCAGACTATGACATGGTCGTAGATGGGTCGGATAATTTCCGAACTCGATACGCGGTAAATGATTACTGCAAGCAAGAGAACAAAACTTTGGTTTACGGGGCAGTAAACAAATGGGAAGGCCAATTAACGGTTTTCCATCACAAGGGTGGTCCAGGATTACGTGACTTGTTCCCAGAGATGCCAGAACCGGGCACTATCGAGAACTGCGAGGAAGCAGGGGTGGCAGGACCATTGCCCGGAATGATTGGCTCTTACATGGCACTGGAAGTTATTAAACTGATATGTGATATAGGAGAAGTTTTGTCCGGGAAGTTGATGTTAATTGACGGGTTGTATGGCGATGTGCACTTCATTCGCTACGGGGCAATTGCAAAGCCTCAAACGATTAAATCGAAGTCGGATGTCATAGATGAAGTAGATTGGAATACGTTTCGTGAAAAATGGGAGGGAATTGCTGAATTGATAGATGTTCGCACCATCGAAGAGCGAATCATGAACGACAAAGGAGGTATTCATGTACCTTCTGACGAAATAGAAACTTGGTTGCTTGATTTTGAAAATGATAAACCCTTGGCCTTTTACTGTGCAACCGGTTTGCGCGCATATGGTGCAGCAAGACTGGCTCTATCCCGTGGAATCAAGTCGATTGTTGTGATTTAGACGAAGCTACTTCTTCTTTCGCTTGTCTTTTGGTTTTAGGTCTTCTTCAATAAGCGAATTCCAATCGTAGGGATTTTCTGCACTCAGGTCAATTGTCTCCTCGTAGGTGCTTTTGTCGATTACTTGCTCTGGAATTTCATATCCCAGTAATAGCTCGATTTCATCTAGAAGGTCTTGTTCGTCTTTACTGCAGAATGAGAGCGCAGAACCTTTGTTTTTTCCTCTTCCGGTACGCCCAATTCGGTGAATGTACTGTTCCGGGTTCTCGGGCAGATCATAGTTAATTACAATATCCACTCCCGGTATGTCGATACCTCTTGCCGTTACATCGGTAGCAATAAGCAATCGTACCTTTTTGGATGAAAACGCCTGAAGTGCATCCTTACGCTCACTATCGGTTTTGTCGCTATGAATACTGTAGGCACTTATATCTACCCTACCCATCGCTTTAAGAACTCGTTCTGCTCGCACCTTAGTTCGCACAAAGCACAGAATTTTACTCTCCGGGTAATCATTATACACGCGCTCGAGAAAGAAGCGTTTGTCGTCCATTTCAACCCGGACCACGTGGTGGGTGACGTTTTTTGAAACCGGGTTTTTGGGAGAAACTTGGATGCGAATTGGATTGCGCACAATATCGTAAGCCAAGCGCTTTATACGCTGGTTAATGGTTGCGGAGAAGAACAAGGTCTGTCGCTTCTGTGGCAGATGGCGCAACAGGTCTTTAATGTCTTGTATAAAACCTAAATCCAGCATGTGGTCCGCTTCGTCTAGAACCAATATACGTACGTGATTAAGTACCAGGTGCCCTTGGGAACGCAAGTCGAACAGTCTGCCGGGTGTTGCGATTACTATATCAACTCCTGACTTTAGCGATTCGATTTGACCATCTTGGCTCACACCGCCATGCAGGCATAGTGTAGTTAGGATCAACCCTTCTATTAGGCTTGTAAACACCCGTTCGAGTTGTTCAGCCAATTCGTGTGTGGGCGCGAGTACCACACAATGACAAGTGTTTTCGTCCGGTTTGCGGTTTAACTTAAGTAAGTTTTGGATTACAGGAATGGCGAACGCCGCTGTTTTACCCGTTCCTGTTTGCGCGATTGCTAATACATCTTCCCGTTTAAGAATTGGTCCAATGCATTTGTATTGAATATCGGTTGGGCGGGTAAACCCCATTGAAGCGATGTTATTCTTCAGTCGCTCTGATATTCGATACTCCGTGAAACGCATGTCGCAAAGGTAGGTGTTTACGGGTGCGCAGAAACCCAAACCTCCCCATTCTCAAGAAATTCCTTTTTCCAGATAGGAACTGTTTCTTTAAGTGTGTCGATGGCAAACCTACAAGCGTCGAATGCGGCAACGCGATTCGCAGATCCGACACCGATGATTACAGGGACCTCTTGAATTTTGAGTTCGCCTACTCGATGATAGATCGCGATGTTGTTGATATCAAATTGCTCCAAAGCTCGATCTGCGATTTTTCCCATCTCTTTGATGGCCATGGCTTCATAGGACTCAAAAAATAAATGTGTGACAGACTCACCTTTGGTGGCGTTGCGAACCGTGCCTATGAAATAATCCTCCGCGCCGTTTTCGTCTGCTCGGATAAAACGGATGACCTCGTTCAGGTTTAGTGGACTACTCGATATTTTTATTTTTTTTCTCAATTCGTGCAACAAATATTCTAATGTCTCGTTCTAACCCTGGAAAAGGCAAAACTCGTGCTAACACTATTAATCATGTACGCGATTCGCAAGGCGATAAT
>Ga0181574_10002789_pt1 | contig 15733 bp, 12 predicted proteins | sample 101ome_24_FD_145600 | JGI IMG/M metagenome (GOLD analysis project Ga0181574, IMG submission 145600) | Coastal salt marsh microbial communities from the Groves Creek Marsh, Skidaway Island, Georgia - 101410AT metaG (spades assembly) | ecosystem: Environmental > Aquatic > Marine > Intertidal zone... | reverse complement strand
ACTTCCCAAGGTAATGCTGTCCTGCTTAAGCTGGATCTTCTTGCCTTTACAAGATCCAGCCTTCCCAGTAAGACGTGAGTATTTAGCCGCCACGATAAAACCTCATCTCTAATTTAGAAGAAGTCACTACTAGCCATATCAATAGCTGCGGGCCCCAGAATTAAAATCAGGACAGAAAACAGCAACAACATAGCAGGCCCCTGCATGCGCACCTTAATTTCTTCAGCAAATCTCTCTGCGTTCTGGCTACGCACAAAACGTATCGACTCAGCCTGCTCGGACATTACCTTAACCAACGGGGTTCCCATCCGCTCTCCCTGAACAATCGCCATCAACGCATTTTGAACCATTACAGTGGGTATCCGCTCACGGAGTGCAATCATAGCTTCCGAGAGCGACTTCCCCATGTTAATTTCGGACAACGTCTGAGCAAACTCATCAGCCAGTGGCGTATTTTCATTTTCTGAAATGAACGTCGAGAGAGACTCAAGGAAGCTTGCCCCCGCGTCCATTGACATGACCGTTAAATCCATGAAATAGGGAAAGGCAATCGCCATCGCCGTGCGGCGGTCAGCTACGCGGCTATCAAGCCACATAAATGGAATAAAGGCCGCTACTCCAGCAAGCAATAAAGCAATTGCAAATGCGTTCACGGGGTTACCGCTGGACAGAAAAATCAGCAAGAAAACCACAACAAATAAAAACAGCGCAAGTAGCTCTACCGCCGCTAAGAATTCTTCTGCACTTACCTTTCCTCCCGGACGGCCAGCCAAATTGAGCTTCTCGGTTATCCCGTGCTTTACCTGCTCGAGCGACGAGTGAGTGTTGTATACCGAGGTAAGCACTACCCATCGTCCAATCCAGGGCATATTTACTAAGTCGTTGGACCGCAATTCTAGATCCACCGAAGACACCAACCGTCGCAAGCCAGAATAGATGGCTTCCAGGTAAACCACCAGACACAAAACGGCCAGGGCAGCCAAACTCAAGATTGCAATTTTCATCATACGTCTGTTTTTATTATCCTGAACATCCACGCCATCCCGCCAGCATACAGAACAGCTGCCAAGACTAAGATACCGAAACCCATCAGGGTTCCAGTGAGCTTGTCGATCATCTCAGGCTGCATACTTGCAACCATCAAAAAAATCACCACCGGCATCGCGGACATGACCATAGCGCCCTTCCTCGCCTCGGCTGAAGCCGTGAATATCTTTTGTTCCAAGCGCCAAATCTCTTTAAGAGCCTGAGACATCCTCTCGAGAGCCTTGGGTAAATCTCCACCCTGACGCATATTGACCAGCAACGCCGATACCGTGAGCCCCAAGGTGTGTGACTTTAGTCGCTCTCTTGCAGTCGTCAGCGCTGTAGCCATATCGCTACCCATTCGATTTTCACGCACGATCTTTTGCAACTCTCCGTCTATCGGATGAGGCGCGAATCTGGACACATCTTCCATAGCCTGAGCCAAATTCAATCCGGCGCGAGTGGAACTAACAATCTGGTCAAGCGCCATTGGAAACTTTTCGTCAAATTCTTCTCGAAGCTTGGCCTGAGCCCACGGGAAATATAGTTTGTCAGAGAGCAGAATCAGGACGGCCAATCCGGTAGCCGACACAAAATATCCCAGCAGTATTCCGCCAAAAAATATTGTGAGAGCCAACACCACAGCCATTACGACTAACTGGTTCGCTTCATAATCCTCGATGTGTAGGCTCGTGAGATTGGCATCGACATCGGCTACTTTTTTAAGCCACATTTCCTTCACGGCACCAAATACTCTCTCTATCGGAATTGAGTACATGATTAGCACGGAGCCAAAAAGAGCACACGCGTAGGCAAAATATGGGTACAGATGACCGAATTCCATGGGCTAAAAAAGGTCCTCTAATTTCAACAGATTCTTTTTAACCATGTCAGGCAAGAAACGTGGAATATATCCTGTGAACACATGACGACCATCTCTTCCTTCAACGGGTGGGATGTAGTGAAAAATGTCTTCAACGATGACATGACCTGAAGTCTCATCGATATCTGTCACCTCAGAAACATGCGTAACGCGCCGGGAACCATCGCTAAAACGGTTTAACTGCACAACCAAATTTACTGCGCTGGCAATCTGCACACGAATCGCTTCAACGGGTATATCTGTCCCCGTCAACACCATGGTTTCTAGTCGCTTCATCATGTCTTGAGGATTATTGGCGTGCCCAGTGGTCATTGAGCCGTCGTGCCCTGTATTCATAGCTTGTAGCATATCCAGCGTCTCTCCGCCCCGACACTCACCTACTACGATACGGTCCGGTCTCATCCGGAGCGAGTTTTTCAGCAGATCACGCATGGATACCTCACCCTTTCCCTCCATATTCGCGGTCCGGGTTTCAAGAGTAACAACGTGCTCCTGGTTCAGCTGTAGTTCAGCCGTATCTTCAATCGTAACGACACGCTCAGCGCTACCAATAAAGCTGGACATCGCATTCAGCATGGTGGTCTTACCAGATCCTGTGCCGCCAGAGATCACAATATTGAGATGCGCACCTACGCAGGCGATTAAAAAATGGGCCATCTGATCAGTCAGTGCTCCAAAACCAACAAGATCAAAAAGCCCCACAGAGCTCTTGGGCAAACTTTCTATAGTCAGGCAAGGGCCCTTTAGCGCCAAGGGCGGGATGATGGCGTTGACTCGGGAGCCGTCTTTGAGTCGAGCATCGACCATCGGGGTCGACTTATCTATTCGACGGCCAGCGGGGGACACAATTCTTTCGATCGTCGCCATCAATAGCGTATCGTTATAGAACCCTCGACGGGAATCTTCCACAACACCGAACTTTTCGACAAAGATCCTATCTCGAGATACCACCATGATTTCTGAAATAGTGGGGGCATCCAATAAATCCTGCAAAGGCCCCAACCCAAATATAAGGTCCAGAATATTTCTCATCAAAAACATTTTGACGATGTAATCCTGCAAGCCTGGACCAAAATCAATTTTGTGGCGACTAAAGGTTTTCTCATACGCCGCATCCAACTTTTCCGTATCAGACTTCATGGTTTTCGGTTGAAGGTCTAACTCGAGCTCCCTGATCAATACGCTTTTTATCGTATCGAGTTGCCGTTCAAAGTAAGGCTGCTCAAATCCGGAATAGCGACGTTGGACATTCTGCGATCCAGCAAAGGTTACTTCCCAATTTAGACGCCGGTATACAGCCACTCTCACCAATTCATCCAGAAGCTGCTTATCTATCTCCTCCACAGCGGCACCGATGAGTTTATCCAGCATCTCGCGTATTCTGGTAATAGTGTCTTCGTTTTCCAGATCGATTTCCTGACGATTCTGACGTAGATCCATCAAATCTAGGAGTTTGCTGTGGATACCACTCTCGATGGCGATAATTTGCTGGCGACTATGATCGTCCAGCTCTCCCCTAGCCTCGACGGTCTCAACGAGCAGCCTGAGCGAATACTCACCTATTTGCAGAAGATCATCTGGACCAAACACACAAGGCTGACCAAAATCGACGGAGCTATTGTTGACCATGGTGGGTAGCGCGCCCAATCTCTCGATCTGCCATTGTTCACCGGCTTTTGAGATCGCGGCATGGTGCTTATTAATCTGGCGGCTGGGTATGAGAATGTCCGCCTGCTCCTCGTCCTCGGCAACAAAGCTTCGCCCTATGGTGTAGCGTTCAGCATCCAAAGGATATTCCTGAACCCCTCCAAGAAGATTGTTAGTTATCACAAGCTTGGTCATCGCCTATGGAGTCCCGATTAGCTCCTCCCAACTGACGTCGGGAACATCAATGGCTTCAGTGTTCGCCGGGTTTCTGAGTACCAAACTGAGACCGCCTGTCGCCTGACTCAGGGCGAAAGTCAGTATTTCAGCTTCGGTTGGCGTAACCTCAAAGGTCACGGTACTGTAGGAGTCGGCTCCGTCAACGTTGTTGCCAGCAGATACGGAACTCCCCACAGCCAACACCTTGATGTTTTGAAGCAGGGTGCGAGTCACAATCTTTGGGGTGCTTGAATTCATGCTGCTAACCGACTGATCCGAAGAGCTTGGACTACCAGTCCTCTCAACATTCGCCACAACAACACCGGTTATTTCTAAGGTTGTTAAAATATCAACATAGGCGCCAGGGCCAATGAAATATGAAACAGCCGAGATCGAATTAACTGGTATTGAGATAGCTCGCTTACCAGTCTCGATCATAGAAGCAAAGCTTGCAGTCGGGGACTGCACAATATGTTCGTACAACAGGAAGGAGCCCGCTTGAATATCCGTTGTGGCGATGCCCTTACCCGACGCAAGCAACGTTGAGCTTTGTGCGTTGGCGGGCACGGCAATGCGCCGGAGATTTGCGAATTTCTCGGGGAGCCCTACCGGCTCGAGCATGCTCGGCGTAATAATCTCACCCTTTGCAACCGCGATTTCCGATTTAAGGCGCAAGAAAGGCTGGCTAACCAAAGAGCGTTCCAAATCAGAGATATACAAATTCATCAGCACGGCGCTAAGGATGCCCAAGACTAGGCCTAGCGCGAGAGTCCAGCTAGCTTTCATCAATATTCTCCCTTGTCTACTAGTCGTTATTGGAGGGGATATCGCTGTATGGTGACCTGTATCGGTCTTGGTGCTTCACCCGTATCCAGTATATGTACCACAATCTCCTGATCGTTGCGCTTCAGAAACGCGAGCTTTTCATCGATAGAGCTGACTTCCGCTAATCTGGCTTCAAATCCCTTGTTCTGAAGTGCATTTACGTAATAAGAAAACGCAGAGTCTACAGAGCCAGACGCCTCGTATGACCAAGTCTTGGCGTACCAGTGGTCTGCGCTCTCCTCATAGGTAAGAGTCCGCCGGGAGCCGGATAATCGAGGAACGAGTTCTAGGTCATCTCCTACAGCGTCTCCGCTGCGGGCACCAACGACATCCAGTAACCTAAAGCCTTCCTGAAACTTCAGCTCCCATAGATCGTAAAAAGGCCGTCTGGCTGTAGCCTCTTCCGCAAATAAAATATAGCCCTCAGTAACGGGGGTATCTGCTAGCGGATTCTCTGGATCTATCGCAGCGATTGGGATCCGAGCCACTGCCCGCCAGGGTCCCGCCGAGAAAGAAAAGGGGAGTTCGAAGGCCGTTCTAATTCGACCAACCTCCTGCTCAACCAAACCCTCTACAATTTCCTTAGATTGTGATTTTCCTTGCTCCTCACCCAGCGCAATGACGTCTTCCAAACGCTCATAATCAAAACCTCTCTCGGGGTAAGCGAGGTACCGCATTTTTAAATCATGGGTAATTGCCCTAGATAATTCATCCGGACTCTCAACGATGTGTCTGGTGACCGCCATGCCGCTTCCATTGATTGTGAGATTTCGAGTGCCGCCAGGACGAAGTGACCTAGGGAGCAGAGCCGACAAGCCAGATAGCTGACTCGCCGTTATGGGCTTTTGAGAATAGACGTCTGCCCTTACGGAGGTGCACAGCACCAAGAACACCAAGGATAGCAAGGGTATCAAGGGCGCTGGTCTGGCGAGTTTTATGGTGGATCCGTAGCCACTCATTTAATGTGCTCCAGAAATTCCGAACCATCTCCGAGTTGGTCTTTGAGCGGCTTGTCATAACCCTCGGTTTCTGCGGCAACCGGGTCAATACGCCATCCTTGGGAAAAATCGCTGATATGTTCCTCGCGGCGTAAATAATTTCCGGCTACACCGCCAAGCACCGCCTTGAGATCGCCGCCCTGAACAACACTAAGCAACGCCGCCGCCATGGCGTTCTCCACCTGTTCTTCAATAGGAACTTTGAAGCCCAAGCGTTGTGCCGTGGAGTAGGAAACACCAGTAATTCCACCCGGCTTATCCTCCTCAATCGAGGCGGTCAGCGTTTTAATACCCACCTTACCCGGCTCATCATTGGGTATCTTGCGAACATCCTGTAACCATTTATCGGCTATCAACAAGCTTCCAGCACCCCCTTCTCCATCGGCTGCCGCACTAAAACTTACGGTATTTTTGGCCTTCACGTTCTGTACATTGCCCGACGTCAACGAGGAAAAACGGTCAGCAGGATTGGTCAGCACCTCTGCCCCCAGAAGCATGCCAGAGGCGCTTGCGTCGCTTGCAAAATAGAGCTCCGTCTGCCAGGCGCTGTTCCTCGCATCGATCACTCGATCTAGCCACAACCATGAAGCTTTTATCGACTGAAAAATGAGTATGAGAAAAAAGAAAATAAGCGGAAGAACAAGCACCGTCTCAAAGCTTGCCTGTCCTGACTGGTAGCGCCTAATGGGTAGCAAGATTTTCATAATTCCCGCCGCCCTCTACCTGCAAAAAGTTTTGCAGGACATCCGCGCCTTGCTCCCCATTAAGGATTTCACGCATCTTTTCCCTGTCAGACTCGCAATCACCACATGCAATCAAGCTTGCCGGGCTGTGCTTTGCTCGCCAATGCTGGGTGTACAAATCGAACCACTGAGCGTTGTATACCTCAGCCTGTGACACCGCACTGGTATGCTCACTTACCCCGGGAAATCCATCACTAAAAATGGGGGCACCACTACTTCCGGTCGCCATGTGTACGATACTCCAATCCTCACGCGTCGGTCCGACGTGAGGAAGCGAGCGCGCGACCGACGCAAATTCCCCACCTAGCGAACTTAGAGTATTAGAAAGCTCGGGCAACAGTCGTGGTTGGCGCACTGCGTAGAGGTCAATCTCAAACATGCTAAACGCCAGAGTCGCCGGACCTGCAGCGCCAAAACCATCTATATAGTCTCCAACAGAAAACGGAATAGAGTTTTTGACAATAGCTTGATAAAACCATTCTGGACGCCACAGCGCATAATTAAGCCAATCCGCTCTTCCTGCAGCTTTTGCCTTGTTCTCCGAGGTGATCTGCCCTTCTTTTTTATTAGCTTCTTGAGGGTTGTCCGCCGCATTACCCATTGCAGCGGTTTCTCCTCCACCAAAGCCCTCGGTGGACCCTGCTGTTTCTTCTGCCTCTCTTTTCTTTTGTTCAGCTTCAGCACGACACCGCGCCTTCATCGCATCCTCTTCACTTTCCTTCAAGCTCTCGATCTGGTTATCAGTCAGATACTGCGGGTGGTCTTCAGGCAGATCTCCGCGCGCCTCAATGGCTGGGTAGGTTTCAGTATTAAGTGTGATCTGTCCCTGGCGTTCACATTCCGCTTTTGCTCTGTCGTAGACATCATCAAGCCCTCCACTTACCGCGTCAGTGCCCGCTGACTCAAAATCCGACAAGGAACTGGCGAAATCAACCCCCGGCGGTTGCCTACCTCGGCTTACGCCAATGGCAAAGGTCCAAAAAAATCGGGGTGGTACGGCAACGCTATAGTCGAACATGTCAATCTCAAACCCAGCGCTGTCGTCAAATTCAGCGGAATAGGGCATATCTCGCCATAAGGATGCCCACTTCCAGACGTTTTCTATGCGTTCAGCAAGATCATTCTCTGAGATTTCAGTTTCAGTATTTGTAAAGGGCTTGACGAGCGTATTTAACGCCAGATTGAAAATCTTTTTCATCATGCAATAGGGGAAGTTAGCAATTAGATTTAGACCTGAACAGCTGGGCGGATCGACGTCTATCAACTTGAATGCTTTTTCGACCGGGTTCTCCGTTATTACACCTTCAGATAAGGTCTCCAAATCACCATGAATTTCTTCATATTTTTTGACGAGCTTATTCTCTCCGCCATTAGGATCTATGTAAGGACCAGTGCCTTTCTCATGACCGTGATTGTCAAAATTAGAAAAGTAGTCAAACTCCAAATTGGCAATCGTTTCATAGGTGCCAGTCTCACCGGTACTACGGATATTCAACAGATTTCTAACATGTTCCGAGGATGACATAAGCGACCCCAGGGTGAAGGAGCCACCCGCTACCTGGTCTCTGATTTGCTCGGAACCTTCCATTAAACTTTGCTTCACCACTGGCATTCGCAGGTCACGGTGACTATCTTCGTCCCAGCCCCAACCTGAATAACGTTTGAAGGTTCCATTTACGCCATTGTGAACCGCCTGAGCCTTGGAGGCCTGTTCTACCACCCTAGCCCCCTCCAGCTGAATCAGCGTGTTCATTTTTCCAAACGCATAGGCCGCTCTTGCGAGACCCGCGTGCTCGGGAGAACAGCTCAAGAGGCAGTAGCCATCAAAGACCGCTTTCTTCAACTTATCATGTAAATTTTTCAACGGTGCCAACACTTTTCGCATCAGTTCTTCATACATCAGGGTGTAGTAACCTGCAGTCACAATTGCCAATGCCGGTCCTACGGGCGGAGGTATCGCCATCGCCTTCTCGATCAAGAACCAAGCTCGCCCCAAATAGTGACCCGCTACTTCCCCAGCCTGCTGGCCGCTAAAATGAATTGGGCCCTCTAGCGCAAATGCAGCTGTGCCCACGACGACTGACTGTGTGATGGCCGTATTATTTTGACTCATGATGTTGAGAGATCTGGCCACCCAGGCGGCTTCAGTCATCACCGAAGAATCAACGGCGTTTTGCAGCTTGGCGCGTGATGCAGTTACCGCACCGCCATTCAGGATATAGCCGATCAGAAGCATTAAGGGGATCAGCAGGAACATCATCAAGAAAATGATTTGGCCTGTTTGATAGCGCCGACCCCTCATCAGAGCAATTCAACCTTTGCACTCATCCAGCGCCCGGGGTTGCTCGCCATACTATTTGATTGCTCGAAAAAAGCCCCAGCCCAGGGCACGAGCAGGGGAAAGTAAAACTGCACCTCTGCGTACACCGGTAAAGACGTAATTGTCGTGATCGAATAACCGGAGCTTTGTAACTGCTTGGCTAAATTCATTGCGATGGCTGCATAGTTAGCGTTGGCACCGAGGCTGCTAACAATTTGGGCAGCACTTGGGGAGGACGATTGCTGCTCCCATAATTCATTCACCGTGTTAAAAATGGGCGATCCATAATCAACCTGCAAGTACGCGCTGCTAAACGCATATGAGGCTTTCTTCATGAGTAGATTGATGCGTCCGACTGAAATTGCCTGTTTGCGTAGCAGCGACTGAAGGTCTAGGTCATTGATGCGATCAAATGAACTTCGTGAAGAATTTTGCCCTGCGCCACTGCTATTAACCGAAATCGCAGGCGAAGAGGGCGCCAAAGACACGAGCGGCCAGGCAGCGGCGGCAAAAATCCTCTCTGACGCATCGCCTCCCCCCCCATTCAAAATACTCAGCGCCTCCATGACACCAACAGCTTTATTGGCGACGTTCACGCTGCAGCAATCTAAGTCGAGAAACGCATGATCAAAATCCACGAGATGAGTTTTAGCGGCGCGCGCGGCGCTATATGCCGAGTAGTGGACCAATATGGAAGCGTTAGCCATCAAAGCAAGTTGCAGCGTGAGCAAAATGATCATGACGAAGATGGGTAACACAAGAGTGAAGTCCATGATGGCGGCAACGCCGCGTACATCACGGTGCAGCAATCTCAGTTGAGAGCGAACTCGATGACGCCGCGCGAGCTGCGCCAACAACATAAAGGCAGCTACCATGCCAAGGGTGGCGCCACAGACAAAAGGTATCGTTTGGGTCAGGAAGGTCGAGCTACCATTAAAAATAGTTGAGACCGGGCCGCCCACTGCAAATCACGTCCGCACTCGCGGTGAAGGAAGGCACCTCAGGTACACAGACGTCCCCTCTCAAAAATGCGATGCTCTGATAAACAATTCATCAGAGCACCAGTCCAGCATTAACAGCCCAGAAAGCGCAGCAAACGGGAATCCCAAAAGCGAGGGATTTAGGCCTTGCTACTACAGCACTGGGGCTCAGTGCTGTGCGCAGGTGATAGATGACAAGCAACATTATCGATATCACTGAGGCGAAACATACGCACAACAGCAACAGCCACATCGCCTCTTGGGGCCCCAACCACGACCCAAGTCCTGCGAGAAGTTTCACATCGCCGCCCCCTATTACACCCATATAAAAGCCAGCGAGGCTTGGCAAAAAACAAATGCTACAAGCCACTAAAGCTCCGTTGCCTCTCCCAAAGGCGAAAGCAACCACCAAGCCAGCGATCAAGAGTCCATAGGTCGCCTCGTTAGGTATACGCCGCTTGTAGGCATCAAAACCAGCAAGCCAAACGCTCACCACCGCCGGTCCTATCCAGAAGAATTCCTGTGACAGAGGCGTCCCGTCCGCGAACGAAAGACCGTTTTCTAACCGATCGTATCTTCGGGGCTCGTCTTGTCGATCACGTCCTCCCACTGGTCCTTTGTCGTCTCAGTCGCACTATCCCGCGCAGACAAAAGAAAAATCACCAATGGGATAACAATAAGCGCCAAAATTAGGATGGGACCAATCGGCATTTCGCCACGTTCATTTCGGTGCAACTTTTGAAAAATACCGGCCATGAGACACACTCCTTTTTATGGTTGTGTTTGCTATCTCACTCGGATCTTCTTACAAAATCCGTCGTCATTCAAGACTCAAGCTACTGACCCCATACCTCCTGGCTATGGCGTATATCGTCTAGAAGGCCCTCAGACCGGACTTCGTCGGCGAAGCTGGGCACATTTCCAGTTGGTAATAGGTGTCGCTGTATGTCTTGGCCATCGCTTTCCGTCTTGAGCACAAAAATATCTCTAGTCGCATAATCACCCCCAGAAGTCAGGGATCCTACCTCACTTATATGGGTAATTCGTCGCTCACCACTGTGGAATCGGGTGATCTGCACTACTAGGTCGATGGCCGCAGATATTTGCGTGCGCAACGCAGTGAGCGGCATTTCAATGTCTCCCATTAAACTCATGACCTCAAGGCGAGCTAGTGCATCTAAGGGACTGTTGGCATGGGCTGTAGACATGCTTCCCCCATGGCCTGAGTTCATAGCCTGAATCATGTCAAGCGCCTCTCCCCCGCGACATTCTCCAACAATTATCCGATCAGGCCTCATCCTCAACGACGCCCTAAAGAGGCCCCGCATGTTAATGCCTCCCCTACCATAACGATCTGGTGGAGTGACCTCGAAAGGGACCACATGCTCCTTTTGGAGCTGCAGCTCAGAAGAGTCCTCAAGCACAATGATCCGCTCTCCATCGGGAATCATGGCGGACAAGCAATTCAGAAGCGTGGTCTTACCCGAGCCGGTACCCCCTGAAACAATGATATTGCGCGCTGAGCCCACTGCCACTGACAGAAACTCAGCCGCTTCTTCGGTCAGGCTGCCTCCCCGAATCAGTCCATTCACATCCAACTTCGATTTAGAAAATTTTCTTATCGCAACGCATATACCCTTGCGCGCCGCGGGAGATTGCACGATGTGCACTCGCGATCCATCAGGCAAACGCGCCTCAATACTTATGTTTTCAGGTGTCAGCCGCTTTCCCACATACTGCGCGATATTTCTTACAGCAGCATAGAGGGCGTCAGCGTCTTCGAAGGCCACATCGGTCCTCTCCAGCCGCCCGCCGCGCTCAACATAAACTTCGTCAGGACCATTGATCATGACTTCCGACACTGTATCGTCATTCATGAACTCAGAGATCGGGGAAAGGAAGTGTGCTGTGCTGAAATCGTAGAGCTGAGCGGGTTGGTCCACGCGAATATCCCCCAAGCCCTATGGAAACGGCAAGGCCATGATTAAAGACTGATTGGCATAAACCGCAGCGAGGGCTTTCACTCCGTAACGGATAATGAGGACTGTAGGAACAATAATGAGCCCGATTACCAGCACGTTTGAAACCGAATCATTCATACTGTAATTTTAACCTTCGGTGCCGTGACAAAAGCTTACACAAAGAGGGGCGCTAATAGTGGGCTCATAAGATCTTCCCACTGAGATACCTATTTGCCCCTCTCGCATCAACAGGACAACGCCTAATGCTTAAGTTACATCAGAAACCAAGCGCTGCGCCAGTTCTTAGTGTCAAGACCTGCACCGTTGTCTTTTGGTTGTGCATTGTCAGCTCCCAATCACACTCGGGTTTGAATATAGAGCGCAGAGTCGTCGAACCGACCGCACCACCATTCAAAAAAGAGCTATCGACAGCTGATACGCCGTTGCCCGATGACGCCGGCGCCAGTGCCGGTGCAACGGCGTACGCCGGCCACGTCTCATCCAACACTGCTTCGTCGGTAGCAATTCAACCAACGGCTGAGGGAGAAACAGCATCTAAATCCCTTTCCGAGGAGGCTGACGTGGACAGGAATACCCACGAGCTGTCGGCGACAGAGTCGGAAGGCTCAGCTCTTGACTGGGAGGTCAACGAAACCGCAGTTTCGGATGAAAGTGCTGGATCAGGGGAAAACCTCGCCCGAGAGGATGACGAAGACACCCTTATTGATACTGAAACCACGTCCGCATTGGCTTCTGGTCAAGCCCCGTACGGAGAGACACAGACCTTGGAATCTGCGAAGCCAGCAGATGAAAGCGACCTTCTAGCCCCAAGAGAAAACCTCGACTGGGAATCCAATGAGGAAACCTTGACGAATGCGAGGGAGACGGATTTGAGTGCCCTGCAAGAAGGCGCTGGCGTAACACAAGAACCTAGCAGCTTTGAGGAAAGCGCTCATAACGAAAATGCAATCGAGGCCGAAGCCTCCGCGCAAACAGCGCTGTCACCAGAACCCACTAGTAGCAGCAAGTCTAAATTCGAAGACCCCGAAGTGGCCGAGGTCATGGTCATCGACGAGAATGGACAGGGTTTTGCTGTCAGTGCAAATACCGCAGAAAATGCTATCCAGTCCACATCGACCACAGCCAGTCTCATCGAGGCAGCGAAGGAAGTTTTAACCTCCGATGGATCGGCAGCGACGGTGATTATTCTGGAGGAGGATGCCGAGCCTGGAGACTCGAATTCCGATGACGGTACTAACAACCAGCTGTTACTGGCAGCGCCATTAATGCGAGAGATGCTGGCTGAGGCCGAAGATTCATTGTTCACAGCAAAATGGAGGGCTACTCAAGGTGGCGAGCGTGCCGATGTCATCAATCGAGTCGTTACCAGAATGCACGACTTCACGACAATTACAGCAGGCCAAACAAAATCTTTCAGCGCTGGGAGAAACGACGCATGGATAGTTGCAGTTGACGCTGACGGAACCAAGCTGTGGGATAAAAAAATTGGAGGTGCGCGAGATGACGAAGCCAACGACATTGCATTACTTGAGGATGGTGGAGTAGTCGTTGTCGGAGGCTCAGAGAGTGTTGAGGAGCAAGAAGTAAGCGGATCTGTTGGCTTCATAGCGAGGATTAGTGGCGATGGACAACTCCTCTGGAGTCACTTCATCAAACAGAATGATGCACACCCACTCACAGCGCAGACACTTCTGAGCGAGGAAGAAGGCGTGGCCTTTGGCGTAGCCTCGGGCACAGTGAATATGTACCGGTTTTCATTGAACGGAAAGCGCGTTTCAAAGCAGCCGGTTCCAGGCTGTGTGTTGAACTCGGTTAGCGCGGCGGTCACCACCGCAAGCGGAGACATTGTTATTGCAGGCGAGCACGCGGATTTTCTTGATCTCGTGGGCTCAATATGCCGCCTGAGTAGCGCCGGCAATACGCTGTGGCAGGCATATTCTGACGCTGGTATGCGCAGCACAATATCAGACATTGCCGCCATTGGTGACGACATTATCGGTGTCGGCTTCAACTTAACGGAGGAAAATAACGAACAGGCGCTTGCGGTTCGGGTGGAGGCCACGGGAAAAAAGACCTGGGAAAAAAATCTTGGTACGCAATTCAACGAAAGACTACTGGCGCTCAACATCTTGAGTGATAACAGGATTCTCGTTCTGGGAAGTGTAGTAGATCCCAAAACACTAGTATCACGTCATTGGATTATCGCGCTGAGTGAATCGGGCGAGGTGGTTGAATCACAAATGGGGGATGAGAGTGAAGAGTTGACTCTAATGGATCTGGCACCGCGCTCGGATGGTCGGTACGTCGTGGTGGGACGGAAGACCGATGAATTCAGTCGGCAGATCAATGGCTACATTGCATTAATGGGTGTCCAGAATCTATCGGTAGGCGAGACTATAGCCGTCAGCGAAGCGGCCGTAGCACCAAATATTATGGTCCCCGGAGATGGCTCCATTATCTCTGAAAAACCATCTACCGAGATTCTTGGCAACGTCATCCACAACCGTCCCATTGCGAGAGTCTTCGTTGATGGACAAGCAACCAGGCTCCTTCAAAACGGGGCCTTTAGAACATTTGTATCCACCCCAATAGGCCGAACCACAGTGACGATTGCTGCCATAGACGATTTGGGGCATGTCGGTGAAGCCAAAGTCGACGTAATCCGCCGAGAGAGCGTAGAACAAAAGGGAGAGGATCTCGACGAGATTATCGCCACAACTAACTTTGGAAGCTACCACGCGATTTTGATCGGCAATCAAGCCTACTCTAATGGAATCGAAACTCTGGATACTCCATACAAAGATATTGAGGTGCTTGGCGCACTTCTGAAAAGACAATATGGTTTTCAGGTTACTGAGTTAAAGGACGCTACCCGAAAAGAAACGCTTGACGCTCTAAACAACGCCGTAGATACACTTGGCAGAAACGATAATTTGATGATTTATTACGCTGGCCACGGGCACTACGACAAAGACTATGACCAAGGCTACTGGTTACCTACTGACGCAACTATTGATGATAGAACCACGTGGCTGGAGAGCGGTGCCGTTAAGGACATGATTAAGCGAATGGAAGCTAAACACGTGCTGCTAGTGGCGGACAGCTGCTTCTCTGGAACACTGCTGAGAAGCGTAGACAACCAGCGATCGAGCAAATTTTATGAAATTATCGCATCGCGAACTGCTAGACTGGCGATGACGTCGGGTAATATCGAACCCGTAATGGATGGTGGCGGGGACGGGCATTCGGTATTTGCCCGGCAGTTTATTTCTACGCTACAAAAAGATAGGCCTATAATTGATGGGACCTATCTTTATAATTCGGTGCGAGAGCCGGTAGTAACTCAGTCTGGTCAGATGCCGCAATACAGCAATATAAGGTTTCTAGAGAGTGATGGTGGTGACTTTTTATTCGTAAAACATCAATAGGTTCAATTGGTCTGCATGAGGAAGGAAAAAATGAAAATAACTAAAATACGCGCTTCGTTACTTGCGGCGAGCCTGACAATGGGCGGATGTGCGGCTCCTGATTTTGTATCTACCGATTTCAAAAAAATGACGCCGGAAATTAAGGATCAACAAGTCATTCCCACCTACCAGACTATCAAAGTACAGGCCCACAAAGAGATCACCGATAACAATCAGGTTGTGGACTTAGTAAACCTCACTGAAAATATGGACTCCAAAGTTCAAGTTAGTGCGCCTACCGCCTCACCCACCCAAGATGCAGTAACTTACGCAGTCATTGACGGGGCAAATCAATCCCAGATGTTCAGGCAAAGTACGCTCAGCACTGCGAAGACAACGATCGGAGACAATCGCTCACTCAACATCACGCCTACCTACACGCGGGACGGTCAATATTTGCTTTTCAGCTCAAGTCGCTCTGGCAATGGCCAAAGCCTATGGCGTATTCGTTCTGACGGCGCAGGAGGTGTTACACGAATCACTTCGGGCTCGTCCATGGACATCGCACCGTCGTTAGTTGATGATGATGAAACTGTAGTATTTCAGTCTTTTGGAGCCCAACGTCCTGGATCATATGTTTGGAGCGTAAACCTGAATGGCGGCTTGCTAACAGAATTGAGTGAGGGTGAGACCCCCTCAGTATCAC